>ENA-OUOG01000276-OUOG01000276.1-marine-metagenome-genome-assembly--contig:-NODE-276-length-67966-cov-5.850035_pt1 | contig 67966 bp, 45 predicted proteins | sample MGYA00248635_ERZ508505 | MGnify/ENA primary metagenome ERZ508505 (study PRJEB26176, sample SAMN06267871) | marine metagenome | isolation source: Saanich Inlet, British Columbia, Canada | place: Pacific... | reverse complement strand
TTTTTTTCTCGCGGCCCTCGGACGCCTCAACGCCACACCACGCGACGCCGAGCCGCGTCGCGACCATCCCGACGACACCGCATGCGCCGCGACCTCCTTCGCGAAGACACACCCTCGCCCGCGGGCGATGAGTCCTCCTCCGACCCCGTCCTGGTCGTGGGAGAGCCTCCTCCGGCGCGAAGGCACTCCTCGCTGGAGGACTTGTTTCGCGCGCCGCCGGACTCGAGTCGTGAAGAGGGCCTCCTGGACGTCGGCCGGGACGCCGCCGGGCGAGAGGCGCGCGCGCCCCACTCGCGCGCGCTCGGTCAGACCACCCGCCGGGCGAGGCCTCACGACGCCTCGCCGCGCGTCCCCGAGGTGGTCGTGTCGTACGAGTCCGACCCCGGCGACGGAGGCCGGAGGCACGCGAGGACGCGTGTTCTGGAGCAGGACGGCGACAACGACCACTCGGTGGACGGCGACTTTTCGCGCGGCGGCGCGTCACATCTGGGCTCGCACTGGAACGACCGCGGGAACTTTTACTTCGAGAAGCAGAGGCGCAAGTGCCGTGTTCCGTCTCTCGTCGCGACCGGAAGAGACGCCGGTCGGAGCATGGTCAAAGTGCGCGGCCGCGGTTGGCTGAAACTGCTCGGCCACGATTTGTTCACGAGCCTCATCGAGATGCACTGGTTTTTTCTAACGACGCTCGTCGTGGGTACGCACTTCGCCACGTTCGTTCTGTTCGCGCTGTTCTGGCTCATCGTAAACAAGAGCTCGAACTCGTGCCTCGGCGGCTTCGACCAAGGCGGGTTCAACGCCGCGCTCATCTTCAGCGTCGCCACGCAGACCACTTTAGGGTACGGCACGCGGTTCGTGAAGAGCGAATGCCGATTGGGCGCGGCTTTACTTTTTATCCAGATCATCGTGGGCGTCTTCGTGAACGCGCTGAGCCTCGGGGTGATCTTCGCGCGCATCACCGACCCGAAACACAGAGCCCGCTCGATCTTCGTCTCGGACGCGGCGTGCGTCGCGACGAGGGACGGCGAGCTCAAGTTTATGTTCCGCGTCGCCGACGCGCGCGACCGGAAGGTGATCGCGCCGGCGGTGCGCGCGTGTCTGTACTCGTGGAGCGGCCGAACGACGAGCGAGGGCGAGCGCCTGCCCGTCTCCGCGCAGCCCTTGAGGATCTCGAAATTAGATCCGCTCATGCTGTTACCCATCACCATCGAGCACGTCATCGACGAGACCTCGCCTCTGTTCGGGCACACGCACGACTCTCTAAACGCGTGCGGCGCCGAGATCGTCGTCGCGTTCGAGGGGTGCGTCGACGCCACCGGCTTGAGTTTCTCCGCGAGGCAGAGCTATTTGCCCTCCGAGATTCTCTGGGGGCACACGTTCCGCCGGATCATCCGGCGCGCGCCGAGCGGGTCCACCAGGCACGAAGTGGCGCTCGCGCGCTTCCACGAGCTCGAGCCGCAGGAAATGCTGGAAAGTCCAACGGTGCTCAAGAGACGCGGCGTCTCGTTTCAGCTCGGAGGACGAGCGTTACTCACCGCGCAGCAGATGTGCGAGGCGACCATCGAGGCGGCGCGCGGGGGAGGTGATAACATCGTGCCTTTCCCCGCGATCGGCGCGAACACGCTCGCGCTGAGCGACAGTATCGTGATCGACGACTCCATGACCACCGCGACGTTCAGAGTGGGGGACACGCGCTCGCCGTGGGGATGCCAGTTCGCCGACGTCGTCGCCAAAGCGTTTCTTCACGTCTGGTTCGCGAAATCCGACGGCGCGACGACGCACGAGTGCTTCGAGTTACCGCTTTCGCGCCGCGGCGCAGGTGGGCCGAGCGCGTTACCGGGGGGCGCGTCTTTGGATCTGTGGGCGCCCGCGCTCGTGGACCACGACATGACGGCGGTCGAGTCTCCGATTTTCGAAAACAAGACGTCGTCAGAGCTTGACGTCGATCCCGAAAGCCGAACGCGAAGAAACGCGAAGAAGACGTCGCCTTTGCTTCGCGCCTTCTCGATGGACGCCGAGCGAAGGAACGTCTCCTTGCGACTCTCGGCGCGAGACGCCGTGGTGGTGGTCTGCGTCTCCGGCACGTGCGCTGTCGACGGGACGCCGCGGACGCGCCGCCGGTGTTACCGCGCGGGCGATATCCTGCCTCGGCGCAGGTTTGTCGAGATCACATCGCCGCCGTCGCGGCGCGCGCTGTGGACGGAGCCGCGAGTCGACTTCGCCGCGTTTCACAACACCGTCGCCGTCGAGAAGGAGCGTTGCGTTTGATTTTTTTTGTTTCGCGATAGCCTACGGTGGAGGGTAGTCGGTTGAAAAAAACGTACTGTAGTTGGCGAAACAAAACAAACCGCGCGTCTCACGCGCAATCAACACGGCGACTCGACTCACGCACTCACACTTCACAACTTGTACTTCGCGTCCTCGAACGCGGTGGCGAGCATGGCGTCGCGGTATTCGGCTTCCCAGTCGGCGCCGACGACGGTTTCCAGCGCGCGCGCCGCGGAGACGGCGAAGGGCGCGCCGGCGCGTTCGCCGCGCCGCAACGCCGCGACCGCGGCGTCCGCGACTGTGGCCGCCGCCGCCGCCGCCGCGCGCTCGCTCGCGCTGGCGAAAGTCACGGCGTCGAGGCGCTTCGCGCGCCAGATCGCCGCGTCCAGCGCGGCGCGCACGAGCCGAGTGCGCGCGCGCTCGGCTTCGCCGGGGCGATGGCGCGGATCCCGGCCGTTTTCCGGGACCAACGTCGAAGGGTTGAAAAAAAAAGAACCCGAAGGAAGCGTTTCTCCGTCTTCTCCGGACGACGCGTTTCGCGTCGGCGAGCTCGTCGTCGACGTCGACCTCTCCGAGCGCGGCGCTTCCGCGCGCAGAAACGCCTCGTCTCGCGCGACGTGCACGACGAGCTCGGCGACGCGATACGCGTGCTTAGCGAACGCGCGCGGCGCGGGCGCGGCGCCGTCCGCCGCGGCCGGCGGATCGGAATCAAACGCGAGACTCACGAGACTGTCTCCGTCCGCGCGCTCGCGGACGCCTCGTCGGAACACGCGCGGGACGTTACCCGTGTCCCACGATGACGCGGAAGAGACGCATAGCCAGTCCATGTCTCCTCGAGCGAGCGCGGCGTCTGCCGTGAGGAGCGCGCCGTTTTCGAAAAAGTAGACTCGCGTCGTTCGAGACGCGCGTCTCGCGCGCGAGACGGAACCGCCGCCGACGTCGCGCGCGGCGTCGTCGTTCGAAGCGTCGTGATCGACGCGTTCCAGTCGCACGCTCGTCGTGGCGCTCCACCCGCGCATAGGTCCGGCGCCCCTAGCCACGCCTCGCGTCGTGACCGTTGGAGGACGTCGCTCGGGCGTCATCGCCGTCGGCGATGAGTGCCGGGTGGACGAGAAACAAAACCTTTTCGCGTCTCGACGATTCGGCGGCGGCTCGGTTTCGTCCGCGGCGGCGACGTCGACGCGCGCGTTCTCGGGCAGGCACTCCACCTGCCTGCGTATCGCGTCCACGATCTCGTCCAGGACCACGCTGTTGGGGGCGTGCGACAGCGCGGACGCGGACGTGCGTCTCGGCGCGGGGTCAAGCACCAGGACGCCGAGCGTCGGGGTCCACGCGAACCGCACGGCGGTGAACGCGTGGGAGGGAAGCAGACCCGCGTGGGACTTGGGTCTGGTGTCTCTTCGCGCGCGCTCCATCAGACGCCGCGCGTCCTCCGCCCGCGGCGTGGAGGTCGGAGGCTCGGGGGTGTCGGGGGTCGGCGCGGGGTCGCGCGGATCCCAGACGTCCATGCGGTGCGCGAAAGGCGAGCCGCGCCAGTCGTACGTCCGGCAGGCAGCCTCCTCTTTCGTCGCGGTCGCGAGGAACACGTTGGTCACCTGCTCGGGGAGGATCGCGGCTCGCTCGACTCCGGCGAAGATCCGCGAGACGAACGCGGCGACGGAGTCGTCTTCCGGGCCCACGCCGCGGCCGGGCTCGGCGTCGACGGAGACGCGATATGAAGGGCGACGGCCGGAGTCCACGCGCGTGAGGTTGACGGAGACCTTAACTTGCCCCCAGGCAGCCGAGTCGCTCGTGGGAGAGCTCGCCAGCGCCGCGATTCCCGCCACGAGTCTCGAGACGATCCTGCCGAGCATCTCCGTCTCGAGAAACGCCGGGTCGGGCGGGAGCGATGTCGCATCGGCCATGGTGCCGCGCGCGGCGCTTCGACGCACTGACGAACGCGCCTTCTCCAGACCCGAGAAAACGTCGGCCGCTGCGAAAAGGCGAAAACTTTTCGCTCAAGTTACCAATAGGGGCAGCGGACGCCACCGTCAGCAGTTCCTCGCGCGCGGCAGACGACGATGGCGTGCACCGTCAGCGCCTGCCTCGCCGCGCCCGTCGCGCGCCGCGTCGCGCTCGCGAGCGCGCGCGGTTTCTCAGGCGGCGCGCGCGCGGCGTGCCTCGCGCGTCCCGTCATCGCGCACGCCTCGCCTCGCCGATGCGCGCGCGACGCCCATCGCGCCGTCCGCGCGGCGCGCCCGTCCGCGCGCGCGTCTCCCGGCCGCGGGCTCGCCGCGCACGCCTCGCGGAGCTTCTCCGCGCGCGCGGCGTCGGTCGCCGTCGACGAGACCTCCGGCGCGGCTCTGTACGAGGCCGTGGTGGTGGTGGCTGGCGGCATCGAGGACGACGGCACTCTGCCCGCGTGGGTGTTGTCTCGTCTGGACTTGGCCGCCGCGGAGTATTTTCGGCACGCCAAAGCTCGTCCGCGCGCGACGCCGCCCACGTACGTGGTGCTCTCCGGTTCGGCGACGCCGCACAAGCCGCCTCCCGTCCAAAGAGGGGGTTTCACGTACCACGAGTCCACGGCGATGGCGGAGTACCTCATGGAAAAGTGGAAAGTCCCCGCGTCGGCGTTGCTGAAAGACACGGCTTCGATGGACACCATCGGGAACGCGTACTTCTCGTTAATGCTTCACGCCGCGCCAAGAGGGTGGCGAAGCGTGCTGGTCGTAACGAGCGCGTTCCACATGCCACGCACGCGCGCGGCGTTCGAGTGGGTGTTCGGTCTGTACGACGGTGGTGGTGGCGGGAAAATTTCATTGGCGTTTCAGGAGACGCCGAACGACGGCCTAGACAAAGAGGTGGTGGCGGCGCGCGCCGAGCGCGAAGCCGCGAGCGAAGCGGCGCTGCGAGAAAATCAACAACGCGTCGTGTCGATGCCCGCGTTCGCCGAGTGGCTGTACACCACGCACATGTGCTACGCCGTGGGCAGACAACACGAAATAGGCGCGTTCGAGGAGATGAAGAACGACCCGGCGCTCAAGTCGTACTGATGTTATTTTTCGGTAGAGACACGTGTCTCTGTGGTATCTATTGTCGACGCGTGACGCGTTTCTAGACGTCGCGGGTATTTTTTCGCGCCGACGCCGTAACAAAAAAAAGTCTGTGCGTCGATCCGCGCCTCGCCTTCCCTACCGCCGCGGGTTCATGAGCCGGTCGAGGACGACGTTCAGGTCCACGCCCTGGCCGGAATCCTGCAGCTCGCGAATCACGCCCACGATCTGGTCGCGCGTGAACCCCATGTTCGCGAAATCCTCGACGATCTTGTCCATGGACACCTTCACGTTTCTTGTCTCGATCGAAGCCGGGCCCGCGCGAGGCCCCGCGCCCGGGAACGGAGGCCCGTACGGAGCCCCGGGGGGCGGCCCGCCGTGGGGGTGGAAAGGAACACCGGGAGGCCCGTGATGCGGCGGAGGTCCCCCCCCGTGGTGCGGAGGCCCGCCGCCCGCGCCCGCGCCCCCCGGCGGCGGCGGGTAGTGCCGCGGGTACGGCGGGTACCCCCGGTCCGGCGGCGGGGGGGGGCCCGGCCCCGGCGACCGCTGCGGCTGGTACGACGCGTACGCGGGCGAGCCCAGCGCTTGTCCCGGCGCGCCGTACGGCGGGGGACCCCCCCCCGGCGCGGCGCCGTAAGGAGACCCCTCCGTGGCGTTTTGTGACGCGCCTCTCTGCGGCTGCGCCCACTGCGTCTGCGTCTGCGGCGACGCCACCGGCGGCGCGACGGGCGCCGCCGGCTCCGCCTCCGGGGGCGGCGCGGACGCCGCCGCGGCGCCCGCTTCGGGTCCCGGTCCCCGTCCCCGATCGACCGCCGGTTCCGCGAGTCGCGCGGTGGGCAACGCGGAGGGCACCGAGGCAAGAGCGCTTTTGGGCTTTGCCGTGGGTGTCAGGTCTGCCGTGGGTGTGGCTTCCTCGTCGACTTCGGCGTCCGCCGACTCGGACAAAAGACTCGTTCGCGGTCCCTCCGCTCGCGCGATTTTTTCGTCGAGCGCGGCGACGTCGTCGCGAAGCTCGCGCGTCTCTTTCCGTAGCGTCGCCGTCCCGCCGCGCACCGCGGTCTCCAGCACGTCCAGCCGCGCGTTCATCGCTTTCAGCGCGTCGAGGATCTGCCCGGTGTACAGCTCGAGGCGCGCGTCTGCGTCGAGCGCGCGGCGGCGCGGCGAGAGTCGAGAAGAGCCGAGACGCGATCGAAGGAGGATGATGTCAGATCTTCAAACGTGTACGAAGCGAGCGACCGGGCGTGTGTCGGGGACGCTGGAGGAATCGCGGTCCGGGGGCGCGAACGCGCGACGTTTCCCCGCGTACCTAGCATTTCGTCCATCTTGTTGGCGATGGCGTCGCGCATCGCGTCCCTCTGCGCGTTCGCGCCCGGCCCCATCGGCACGGCGCCGTTTCCCGAACCGGGACTCGAAGCCTTGGGCTCCGAATCAGGCACGGCCGCGGGCTTGGGTTTCGCGGGTATGGGCTGCAGCAGGTCGAACGGGTCCGCGGCGTCCTCCTCCCCCATGGCGCGGGGCGGGCGGTCTCGGCGTCGTGCTCGGCGTCGCCGGGTGTGCCACCTCCGCGCGCCGAACGCGCGCGCAATCGCCGAGTCAGAAAAGTGACACCCAGGCGGATTTCCGCATATTGGCGCGCGACGGGGATGGGATTCTTTGTGAAGCGCCATTTTTTTTTTCTGTCGCTTCGGCGTCGCGCGCGCCGAAAAACGTGACGACGCGTTCGCTAGAAGCCAAAAAAAAGCCCAAAACCATAAAAATATCGCGCGAGACTAAAAAATCAGTGCCAATTTCTCGTCAGCACCGACGTGGCGATCGTTCAATCCGGAAAAAGACGAGTCGCGCGTCTCGTTCGTCGGGAATTCGGGAGATTGCCACGCCCCGAATTTTTTCCATCCGCGCGGGGGGGACCGAAACCGAAACCGAAACAAACGAGGCGTTCGATTTCAATTAAAATCGGTGCGAGTCTGACTAATTGTGCGTAGCCCAAAAAACCTCGTCGCTCTTCGAAACCACAGCGTTTCGTTTTCCAAACGTCGAGTCCCCCGCCGTCCTCGTCACCTTCCCTCCCCTTTCCGTGCTGGGTTGGCAAAAAAGGGCGCTTTTGTTGACGAAAAAGTACGACACGCGCGCCGCGCATCTTCTGAGCGGCACCACGCGCCGCGCGACGCACGCGACCGCCCGTCAGCGCGGTTGGTTCGGGAACCCGCCGCGCGCGCCACTCCCAACGCCGCTCGGAGCTCGAGCGTTTCGATCGGTCCGAGGGCGAGGCTCGGGAACCGAAAGCCGACGTTTCGGCGTGCGAGGGCGCGAACACCCCAAACCGCGCATTTACATTTCGACATGCTCGCGTGCTTCGCCCGCGGGTCGGGGCTGGACTGCCGCGGCGGGAAGCGCCAACGCATCCGGCTCAGGATGGAAGGGCACCACAGCTACCTCGCGAACGCATCGCCAGGTACGGCGAAACGCGCGCGTGGCCGCGGCGGGCTCGACGGCGCGCTTCCGGAATGCGTTTTTCTCGCGTCGACCGCTTTTCCTCGCTTTTTCCCCGCGTCCGACTCACGCGAGCCCCCTCCGTCCCCTCCCCCAACAGAGGAAGAAGAGCAGGTGTACGCGCAGCTCGCGACGCTGAAGGAACACCTGCCCACGAGGTACGCGCCTCGCCGACCCGCAAACGCTCGCGTCGAGCGCACGCCCCACCTTCCGTCGACCGACGGTCCGCGGGATGCCGAACGCATTCGCCTTCATTTCGTTTATTTTTTTTTGTTTCTAGAAATAAATGGATCATATCCGGAACACCGAGCGCGTCCCCGCGGCGCGAATCGAAGCGCGCTCCGCTTCGACCACCCCTCGCGCGCGCGCGTATCTGACGTTTTCCTCCCCCGTCCCTCCCCCTCGTCGCACCAGGCACCGCGACTCCGTGGAGGAGTTTCTGCTCGGCGGGGGCGCGAACGGCATCGCGTTCGTGGAGGGCCCGCGCGTTTCCGTGGCGCTGGAAGGGGACATCGCCGTGTACTTCCAGGGGGACACGCACCGCGCGCTGAGCGACGAGCACGAGAGCCACGCGCACGAGATTCTCGCGGCGTACCGCGACCGGAGCGGCGGCCCCGCGAGCGGCTCCGGCGACAACGACCTGGGCTTTCTCAGCGGCGAGTTCTCGGTGGTGGTGTTCGACAAACTCGCGGGGTGCGTGTTGGCGGCTCGCGACCCGAACGGCGCCGAGCCGCTGTTTTGGGGCACCGCCGACTTCGGCAACTCGCTTCTCTTCTCCACGGACGCCGCTCTGCTGGACAAGCAGTGCGCGGACGCGGACGCTTTCCCCGCGGGGACGGTGTTCTGCTCCAAGTGCGGCGAGATCACGGGCGAGCTCACGGTGCTGAACGTCGTCGGCGACGACGCGCGCGAGAGCGACGACGACGAGGCGCTGGACTTTCTCGTCGGCGACGAGAGCGAGCCGCGAGGAGATTCAGAGGAGATTCATGAGATCCGCGAGTTGGGCGCGTCGCCGAAACCCGCGCCCGCGCGCGCCAGCGACGAGAGCTCGGGGGACAGACACGTGGTCGTCGCGAGTTTTCCCGGAGACGCCGCGGCGTGAACCCACTGAAGATGTGGCGGCGATGTCCGCTCGAGGACCGTGAAAACCGAACAACGCGCGAAGGAAACGCCTTTTTTTCGCGCTCGGCGAAGACGCGCGAAACTCGTTTCGCGCGCCGCGCCCTGTACGATAGTCTAAGAAAAGGGAAGAAACGAACGCGACCATAATACGTAATACGCTCGCGTCGTCGGTGTACTATGATGTTTGTAATATTATCGCGACACACCGAAACACACGCCGACGACTATCGACGCGACTACATACGCATACGCGTATTTCCTCACGACGCGTCCGCCTCGCGAATCGTCTGTCGCCACTCCTCGTGCGACCGCCCCGGCTTGAGCATCGCCGCCGCGAGCGCAGCGAGCAGGCACAGGCCCGTCGCCGCGGCGAGCGCGGCGACGTAGTTTCCGGCGGCGTCGTAGAGCACGCCGGCGGCGGCGGGCGCGGCGAGGCCGGCGACGCCCCACGCCGTGTACACTTTCCCGTACGCGCGCGCGAAGTTCCCGGCGCCGACTCTTCGGCGCACCTCCGTGGGCACCGCCGTGCCTACTGCGCCGTAGGTGAGCGACGCGAGCGCCAGCGCGCACTGCGCGGCGGGCACGGAGTTTGCTGCGAGCGACGCCCACGCCAGGCCGGGCGCGGCGAGCAACGGCGCGGTGCGCAGCACTTTCGCCGGTCCCCACTTTTCGCGGTCGCACAGATATCCGCCGGCGACTCTGCCGAGCGACGTGCAGAAGCTCACGACGCTGACTCCCGCGGTGGCGACCCCGATGGAGGCGCCGTGCGAGTACAGAAGCGTCGCGGCGTGCGAGATCACCATCAGCCCCGCGCTGACCCCCAGGCAAAGCGAACACCACAGCGTGACCATCGCGGGCTTGAGCTGCGCGTCGCGCGCGATTTCAGACTCGCTCAGCGCGACCCCCTTCAAACGCCGCGGCTTCGCTAAAGGCGCGTCGTACCGTCCCCCCGCGCTGAGCGTGACGTGCAGGGGAAACGCGCATAAGAGCATCAGCACGCCCATCGCGCGCATCGCGCCGCCGACGTCGGTGACGTCCAGCAGGTACCGCACGACGGGCGCGAAGAGAAACGCGCCGGCGGCGCGCGCCGAGGTGACGACGCCCACCGATAATCCCTCTCCGAACGGCGCGGCCGCGCTGATCTGCAACGATAACGCGTACCCGACGCCGGCGGCGCCGCCGAACATCAGCCCGTACCCGAGAAACAGCGGCGTGACGGACACGAACGTGGCCGATTGCGCGGCGAGCAGCATGCCGCATCCGGCGGTCGCCGCGGCGGCGGCGGCGACGCGACGCGGGGGTAAGCGCGAACACAGCGCGGGGCCGAGTTTCGCGACGGCGACGGTGAACGCGACGGTGGTGACGGAAAACACCCACGACAGCACACCCCGTTTCACGCCCAGCGCTTGCTCTAAAGGCACGAGGAAACACGACCAGCAGTACACGCTACCGAGCAACACGTTCAGCGCGATCGCCCCGAAAAAAGCGAGGCGCTCCTTTTCCGTCTCGAAGCGCGGCGCGAATCGCGCGCGGCTTCCGCCGCTTGAATTTTTCTCCTCCTCCTCGCGCAAAAGGCGGAGACGCTCGTCCACGCCCGGGCCGTCCTCGGTTTCGTAGTACGACGTGTTCGGCGACGCGGACGCGCGGACAGACTCGCGACCGAACGCGTGTCGCGCTATGCATCTCGATCGCTCTGCGGTGTTCACGTACGCCAAGTGTGGGAGAGGAAATCGTGAAGCGTCAGTCGAGAGGCGAGTCTCGGCGAGTCGCGCGAAAAACGTTTTTCGCGAGAAAAAAAAGGGCTTCCCGATCGGCGGTCGGCGGGTGGGTTATCCCCGTCCGCGTCGCTCTCCGCGACGCGCGTCGGGGCGGTCTCGAACGCACCTTCAGGGAATCGAACCGTGGTCGCCGGAGTCGTTTTCGTCGCACGTCCGTCGCCGGATCCGTCGCCGGCGCGCGCGGCGATTCGGTGGCGTCCTCGGGACGCAGGAGCGTGCGGCGACGCGGCGAGAAGCGCGGAGGCGGGCGCGACGATGCGAGCCCACTTTTTCGGTGCCCTGGCGCGCGCGGGAACACGCGCGTGGCCCGTGGGCGCACGCCCCGTGCGGCGATCCGGAGCCGACGCGGCCAGCGACGCGAGCTGCGCGAGCGCGCGCATCGCGTCCCCCTGACGTGCGTTCGTGCTGGGGTGCGCGGAGCACAACTGACAGACCCGGATCTCAAACGCGTCGTTCCGTCGATGCGTCGAAACTTTCGTCTCGACGTCAACTCCCGGGAGTCCTCTCGCAGATTCGAATTCGTCTGTCACTCACAACGGAAAGCGCGCCCACCTCACCCGCGCTCGTGGACGTTCCTCCTCCAGATCCGCGGGATCAGCGCAGGAGGACGCATGTCCTCAAGACGCGTCGCGCCTCGCGAGGCCACCGTCGTGGCGAGCCCGCAGCGACGCTCGCAACCCTCCGGCCCGTGCAAGCGATTCGTGGACCTGTTCCTCCCGCGCGGCGCACCGCCCGCGGTCGTCCGGTTCCTGGCGTTCCGCAACCACTACGCGCACGCCGTGACTGTCCGCGCGCGCGACGCGCACGGCACGTGGAGGGATGTCCTGCGGGACACGCGACTGATGGCGGATCCGCACTACGAAGACGACGCGACGCAGATCGCGGTGCTCGAGTTGCCGAACGAAGGCGTTTCTCTGGACGGACGAGACGAGAGCGCGGTACGCGTCTACTTCTCCAATCCCTCTCCCCGGTGGGCGCACGTGGAAGTGGGCGCCTCGCACTTCGCCGCGTACGAATCGGGCGACCCCGAGGTGATGCTGGCGGAGCTCACGCGACGCGTGCAGCGCGCGATACGCGAGGCGCGCGCGGGCGGCGCGGGCGGCGAGCCGACAAGAGCCGACGAAAAACGAAATTCTCTTCGCGAAAGGGAAACCGCCGTTTGCCCAGAGTCGCGGGAGGTCGCGGAGGGACCCTCCGCGCGCGCCGCCACGCGCTCCATGTCGGGCGACCGGTTTCGTTCCGACGCGCTCGCCGCGTTCGACGACGTGCGCCGCGCGCTTCGCGACGCGGAAGTCTCGAGGACGAAAACGCGCGTCGTACGTTCCGCGGATTCAGTCGTCGTCGCCGAAGAAAACGCGCGACGCCCGGCGCCCGCCGTCGCGACGGGGAGCGCTCTAGTCACTAGTCTAGTCTAGTCTAGCAAGTGTCCGTGTCTACGGGCTATCAACAGCGCACACACACGGAAGCGTCAATCGTCGGAAAACCGCGCTCCCGCGGACGAACGCGCGTTCACCGACGTCCGCGCCCCCCGCGCCCCCCGCGGTCGCCGCGGTCGCCGCGGTCGCCGCGGTCGCCGCGGCCTTCGTCCGCGACGGGGCGCGGGAACGCGAACAGCGACGCGGCGAGATCGCTCGAGGCGTCTCTCGCCGCGTCGACGTTAAGTTCCCTGTGTAACTGTCGAGCCAACGCCTCGGACGCGTCATCGTCGCCCCGACCGCGGCGAGACACGTGCTGCTCGAACGTCACGAAGCCATCGTCGTTGTCGTCGTCGTCGTCGTTGTCGCGGCCGCGACCGCGTCCGCCTCGTCCGTCGCGTCTCCCCCCTCCGCCGCGTCTCCCCCCCCGGCCGCCCCCGCCGCCGCGCCCCTCTCCTCTGTCCCCGCCCCCCGCCCCGCCCCGGGACGGCTCCACGAGTCTGGAAAGCAGACGCTCGCGACGTCTCGCGTCCGCGTCGGGGGGGACGGGCGGCGCCGCCGCCGGAGGCGCCTCGCGCCGCCGCGGAGGAAGCGCCGGGCGCGCGCGCGCCTCGACGGGCGCTTTCGTTTCGTTTTCGTTTTCGTTTTCGTTTTCGTTCTCGGCGGAGATCGTCGCGAGGGCCTCCGCCGACGGATGGGGTAACGGCATCGGCTCCCCCGGCCTCGGAAGCGCCTCCCCCGATGCCACCGCGGCGGCGCGTTGCGCGCGCGTCGGGGGAAGCGCCGGCCTCCGGCGCGGGACGAACGCCGCCTCGGAGTCGGCCGCCGCGCGGCTTTCCGCCTCGGCGGCGGCGGCGGCGGCGGCGGAAACCGCCGCCGACGCCGCTTCGTCCGCCACTCGCTTCGCCTCCGCTCGTCTCTTCTCCGCCGCGGCCTCGACGGCGGCGGCGTCTCCCGGGTCGTACGGCCGGTACGCGGGCGCGTCCTTTCCGGCGGAGTTCTCGTCGGAGGTGTCGTCGCGTCCGCGTCGCGCGCGCGCGCGTTCCCAGTCTCGAAAAAGCGACGCGACGCGTCCGCCGAGCGGAACGAATTCGTCGTCGCCGCGGAGCAACAGAACGCCGTTGACTTTTCTCACGACGACGTCTTTGGGGACGAGGACTTTCGACCCGGGCGGAACAGAGGCTTCGTCTTTGACGAAACGTAAGGGTTCGTGCTCGACGGCGACCAGTCGCGCGTCGCCGTCCGTCAACTCGACGCGGAGCATGCGAGACGATTTGGTTTTGGTGGATGATGTTCTCGCGGCGCCGCTTCCCTTCGTTCGTCCGTTCCCGAACGCCGAAGCCGCCCCCGAGGGGTCGCGCGAGTCGCGAGCAGGCCGGGATATGTCCCTCACGGCCACCACCTGCAGCACCACTGGGCCGGCGAGGTACGCGTCCCCCGCGCGCACGATGGGCTCGCCCACCCGACGCAGGTCGGTGTCGAGGAGCGCGTTTCGCGCGGACGCGAGGTCCTCGCGTTCGCCGAAGTGCGCCAGCACGCCTGGCTTCAGCGACCATCCCTCGGAGGCGAGGTGCGCCCCGAGCGCCTCCTCGCCGACGCCCATGGTCGAATCCGGCGCCCACCGCGGCCTGACCGCGCGCGCCACGACTGACCAGCCACGGCTTTCCCTTGTTGGTTTTCTGCGCCACCACGCACAGACGCAGTTTCGTCAGATTTCCGCTCGGAGTGATGACCACGTCTCGCGGGCGCGGTCAAAAGTTGACGTACGACGGGCGCGCGCCACAACCGACAGCGCTCCACGCGTGTCGCAGCGGATCGGCGCGATGATTCCCGTTCGCGTCTCACACAACCCGTCCATCGGGCCCGGCGTCGTGCCCGCGGGCGTCGACCCCGCGTACGACGCGCAGTACGCCAACCACAAGGGGCCCACCGCGCACATCGGGGCGAACGGCCACGGCCGACCCTTCAGCGTCGCGCCCGGCCCGATCACGCACACGCAGTGAGTGCCCCACTCTCCCGAATGCGGTTTCCGCCGCGTCGTCGCGTGCGGTACCACCGGCGAGACCCCACGCTTCCCCTCGCGCGACCGACCGCCGTGATAGGCCCGACCCGAGGACGCCGGGTCGCGTCGATCGCTCCGCGAGACGTCTCGCAGAGGAACGCCCAGATTCGAAATCTCCGCGGTCGCGTTTCCGAACGCCTCCGTGCTGACGCCCCTCCCCTCGCCCCCCCGCGATCCGCAGGACGCCGTACGTGACCGGCACGACCGTGCTGGGATTGAAGTACAAGGACGGCGTGATGATCGCGTGCGATACCCTCGGTGCGTCCCGTGACGAGACCAGATCTCGACCGAGATCCCGGTCGGAAAACCACTGTCTCTCGACGTCTGCAGCGCTTGTGCTTGGAAAGACAACCCTAAACGAGAAGCGCCGGAAGACGCGTTTTTTTTTTTCGCGCGCGTCCCGCGCCGCCGTCTCGCGGCGGCGGTCCGTGAAAACGCCGTTTTCGTGTCGACACGAAACCGAACCGCGATGTCGCGCGCGTCTTTTAACCGTAACTCGTCCCGCCTCGAAAACGTCTCCTCGCGCGTTCGCACTCTAGGCTCTTACGGGTCGACGAAGCGATACAAGAATCTGCAGCGCGTGCGCGCGGTGAATTCCACGACGGTGATCGGGTTCACGGGCGAGCTCAGCGATTTCGACTACATCATGACCCTGCTCGAGGAGCTGAACACGGCGGACTTCTGCGAGGACGACGGCAAAGAGCTGTCCCCGCGGGAAATCTACGCGTACCTCACGCGCGTCATGTACAACCGGCGGAACAAGTTCGACCCCCTGTGGAACTCGTTAGTGGTGGCGGGGACGAAGAACGGCGAGTCGTTTCTCGGGACGGTGGGCATGATCGGGCAGCACTACGCGGACTCGCACGTCGCCGCGGGGTTCGGGAACCACATGGCGCGGCCGCTGTTCCGCGAAAAGCACACGGACGACATGTCCGAGGCGGAGGCGAGGACGCTGATGGAGGACGCGCTGCGTGCGTGCGTGATGCGCGACAAGTCGATGATGAACAAGTTCCAGATCGCCAAGGTGGAAAAGGGCAAGGCGCCGGAGATTTCGGAGCCGTTCGCGGTGGCGACGTCGTGGGATTACGAAAAGTACAGAAACCCCAGCCAGTTCGCGCCGGGAACGTGGTAGTGGTCGTGCGATCAGCTCTTTGGCTTGTAATACTTCACTCGAACCTTTTCGCGACGTCGTATCACGACGTAAAGTCTCTCACTTTGGCTTAAACGCGGCGGCGTCTAATAGCCGGAACGCGCACGTGGGGTGGTACATGATGGGCGAAAACGCGTGCGCCGATCCGGTGGGCATCAGGTGCATGGCCTCGCTCAGACCCTCCTTGTTCTGCATGGAGTACTCCAGCGCCTGTTCCGAGTCGATGCGCTCGACGTGTTCCTCCAGACGCCGCTGCACAGTCGCCAGAGTCACGCTTCCGTCCCGCACGCGCCCAAGCACGTCGTTTTCCCAGCGCGGGTCCACCGTCCAGAGTTTCCCCCCGTTGGAACCGGCGGCGGCGGTCGTCACCGCCGCGCCGTGCCTCGCGCGCTTCGACGGCGGCTCCGCGGCTGCCGCGGAGACTTCCAGCATCGCCGCGATGGCGCGCGCGCAGTCCGGGATGTACCGCGATAGCACTTTTTTGCGCGCGCGGCGCTCCTTCGCGGCTTGCGCGCGCGTGATTTTGCCCTTGAGCTGCGCGGCGCACGCGCGGATGGCGCGGTCGACGGCTTCGGCGATTTCGACGTTGTCGTCGCCGATGTACTCCTTGGAGGTGCCCTTGAACGGGATCTTGGTGGACACGATGGAGACGAACACGCCGATCTTGTCGTTGTTCTTGTCGATCTTGTACGAGCCCCAGTTCAACCGTTGCACGCACCGCGTCACGACATCAGAGCCGCCCTCGAACAAAAGCGGGATGCGGTTAGCGAAGCGGAACACGTTGTGCCCGGCTTTCACGTCTTTGCCCCCCAGCGAGACGCACGCCTCGACGATGAGCGGGTGCCCTCCGCACGCCAGCGCGGGCCCGACGAAAGACGCGATCCAGTCCGGGCCGAGTTCCTTCATGATCCCCAAACGTAAGTTATACTCCCCCGCGGGAGATAAGCACTCCCCGCTGGGATCGGCGAAACGCGCGTACGACAGCAACTGCTGCACGCGCGTGGCTTGCGTCTCCGTGACGTCGCGAGGCGCGGTTGTTTGTTCGAACCCCTTTCCGAGCTCGGCGACGAGCCGCGCGGCGTGCTCTTTGCCGATGGACGTGAACTCCTTGTGCAGGAAGTTCACGAGCGTCTTCTCTTTGGTCTGGCTCAACAGCGTCTTGACCAGCAGTTGGTCCTCGTTCGCCGCGCTCGGGTGGTGCTTGGTGGTGAGCGGCGGCGACGGCATCACCAGCGTGCGCCGGCGGAACATCGCGTCGACGTTTCCGCGCGCGTCGGACGCGGCGGAGACGTACTTGAAGTGGAACTGCGCGTACGGCGTGACGATGGCGAGCTGCCGCAGGTAACTCAGGACTTTGTTGCGGTACGCGGTCCAGTTACCCTCGATGATCACGCTGAGTTCGGCGCCGTGCCAATCCCCGGGGTTACCGATCTTCTCCGCTTTGTGCACGTTGGGTTCGTTTTTTTCGATGTCGATATCCAGCACGTACCGCGAACAAAACTTTTGTTTTGGCTGCGCGGACGTGATCTCGATGGGTAACCCGGTCGTTTGCTTGGACCAAATCAAAGCCATCTTCGAGCCCAACCCGAACTTTCCGCGCGTCTGCCGAACGCCGTATTTCGTACCGCTCAGAACCCTGCCGAGCATGTTGGGGATGTCGTCGTGCGCCATGCCTTTGCCGTTGTCCTTCACGGTGATGCGGAAAAACGTCTTGCCCCGCCCCGCGTCGCGCTTATCGCCCTTATCGTCCTTGGTGCTGACGCTCTTGCCTCCGCCCTTGCTGCCCTTGCCCCCTTTGTCTTTTGCCTTGGCGAGCGCCTCCGCGGCCTTCGCCTCCTGCGCGGACTTCTTCGCCTCCGCGGCGAGCCGCTTGGCGCGTTCCTTCTCCGTCTCGAAATCCGCGTACAGCGCGTTGTCCTTGCGCACGTGCGCCTTGAGCCCGATCTTGTCCTCGTACTCGCCCAGCGTCACCTCCTCAACGGCGATGTCCACGTCGGGGAGCACGCCGATGGACTCCGCGGAGTCCAGCGAGTTCTCGATGAACTCGCGGAGCGTCGTGTACAACGACTTCCCCGCGTTCTCGAACCCAGCGATGCCCTTGTTGTCCAGGAAAAACTCCGCGGGGGACTTGGACTTGAGGTTCTTGTCCCCCGCGCCAGGCTTCTTGGGAGGCATCGCGCCGAGAAGAGCCTGTCGCGCTCGCGCTCCGAGCTCCCGGCGGGACGTTCGCCTTCTGTCGCGCCCCTGAGAAGGACCGAAAACCCGTCCCGTCGCCGCGCGAGTCTCACTGCGCCCGGGCGATCGCGAGGTGTGCCTACCGCTAAAAAAGAGCTGGTTTTTCTCGAGCGCAGCCAAACTTGAATTCTCGGATTCGAAAAAAGCGCCGATCGGTCCGTTGAACGGCGGAACTGTTTTGTTGAGACTAAAAAGCCACACGGACGCGCTCCATTGTTGGTTTTCGCCGCTTCTCGCAGGCACGCAAAGCGCTTCCAATCGTCCGTGCCCAATCACAGACACACGCGTTTCCGCACGCAACTCGTCAAAACAACCCACTACTACAATGGTGCGTCTCCCTCTCGGATGCCCCACAGCGCACGCCCGGCGCGGCGCGCGGGCGCGGGCGCGATCGACGCGCGCGCGCGCGTCGCGATTCGGCACACGCGCGACAATGCCGGGATCTGCGCAGACGAGCCGTCCCGCGTCGCGTATCTCCGTGCCATTCGACCGCGTTCGGGCCCTCGCGACGCGCGCGACGCGCGGCCGCGCCCACACCGCGCGGGCGCGACTGCGCTTGCTCGCGACGCGGCGAGCCGGCGCGCGTTCGGACGCGGCCCGAGCGGTGGCGCCTCTCCGCGCGCGCCCTTCCGAGCTCGCGCTGTGTCTTTTTCCTCGGGCCTCGATTTGAAGTTTGAAGCGGGAAATCCGTTGTTGACCGATATTTGGGGCCGTCGAACGGCACGCGCGCGCGCGCGCGACGCGAACCGACGAGCGCACCGGCGCGAGTCGCGCCCGGCCGCGTCGATCACGGCGTTCGCGCGCGCGGGACGGACGCGCGTCGCTCGCGACCGACCCCCTCGGCGCGCGTCGCGAGTCGAATTTCGCGCAATTCCGACGATCGCCGCTCAACGGCCCCGTCGGAAGCGGACGGGAACGTCGGTCGAACGCGGTCGTTCTCGGTCGGAGCGCGCGCTTTTTTTTTTTCTCGTCTTCGCTTTTCTTCGCGTCGGCGTCGAGACCGAAACCTTTCTTCGCCGTTCGACGCCTGACCCAAAAGCGCGCTCCTCTTCCTTTTTTTTCGACCGCGACCCCGCAGGCTGTTGGTTCCGCTCGCCGCGACAAGGGCAAAGGCCGCTCCTCCGGCCTCACCGAGGAGCAGAAGCAGGAGATTCGCGAGGCTTTCGACCTGTTCGACACGGACGGCTCGGGCACCATCGACGCCAAGGAGCTCAAGGTTGCCATGCGCGCGCTCGGCTTTGAGCCCAAGAAGGAGGAGATCAAGAAGATGATCGCCGACATCGACAAGGACGGCTCCGGCACCATCGACTTCGAGGAGTTCCTGCAGATGATGACCGCCAAGATGGGCGAGCGCGACTCGCGCGAGGAGATCATGAAGGCGTTCCGCCTGTTCGACGACGACGAGACGGGCAAGATTTCGTTCAAGAACCTCAAGCGCGTGGCGAAGGAGCTCGGCGAGAACATGACGGATGAGGAGCTCCAGGAGATGATCGACGAGGCCGACAGGGACGGCGACGGCGAAGTGAACGAGGAGGAGTTCTTCCGCATCATGAAGAAGACGTCTCTGTTCTAAATCAATCGCGATCGACGAGAAGAGACGATGATGCCTCTTCCGCCTCCGAGTTGATTTTCGGGCGCGTAGCGGTTCCCCGTTGTACGACTCCGACGCCCGCGTCTTCGCCGGAGCGAAAATCTCACCAAAGAAAGGGCATCGGTTGTAATTCTGACGTCTGAGAGCGGGTTCTGTACGAGACACGAGACAAAAAACAAAAGCGAGACGAAACGTGAAGAACGAGAAGGCGTCTCTGAACGCGCGAAGAGCGTCGCGTCGTCAAGGCTCGCTCGTCCTGTTTGGAATCACGCCGCTACTCTCCGCTCCTCTCGCGCTCGCCTCGCGTTTTCGAAATCTCGTCGGCGCGCCGCCGCACGAGCCTCGCGACGCACGCGGCGATCGCGCGCGCCTCGCGCGCGGCGCGGTCGGAGGCGTTCGAGGGGTCGAGCGTCGTCTCTCGGCAGAACGCCCGGCGCGTCGTCTCCGGCGACCACCGCCCCGCTCTCGGCCACGCTACCCGCGGCGCCACCGCCGCCGCGATCGCCGCGATCGCGACCTCCGTCTCCTCCTCGTTTTTTAATTCTTTTTCGGCCGAGTAAACGACGACGCGCGCGGCGACGCCGAGCACGCACTCGAGCGCGACGCGGCGCGCGGGGCTCAGCAAACCAACGAGCGCCTCCACCTTGTCCTCGCTTTTATTTACGGTCTCTCCGCGCGTTTTTTGTGCATCATCGTCCGACGCTCCCTCGCGCGCCAAAGCGGCGAACAGCGAAAACGCGACGATCGGTTCGGGGAGCGACTCGAGGTACGTCCACAGCGTTTTCAACGCGACGCGTTTGGGAACCTCCGGGCCGATGATATGCGCGGGGTTCGCCGTGAACGACGCCAACAGAGCGTCGCTTGCTTTTTGACGACCGAAACGTTCGTCCTCCGAATCGTCGTCCGATGACGTCGCGAGAAAGTCGCGCGACTCGAGAAACGTCTTATCGGCGCAGATGAACTGGCACGTCGCCGTGATCAGACACGGAACAGGCGCGATTTTCGCGTCCCACGCGGCGCGTCGTTCGAGGGCGATACCCAACAGAGCGCCCGGGTCATTTTGCTCAGATACGAAGTCAGAGGTGGACGCGACGCGCGTTCGGTCGTCGTCGTTCGTTAAAGAACGCGTCGCGTCGCGGTCGTCTCCGTCTTTCGCGCTCTCTTTCTCGTCCGCGCGCTTTTCCGCGAACGCGTTTTCGAACGTCATCGGGTCGCGCGTCATCAAGTCGGCGACGCCGTATCGCAGCTCACGCGTGCCCTCCTTTATGGTGTCCATCGCGCTCGAAGCGCGCCGCGACACGACGTCGCCCATCTCGCCCACGCGCTTTCCGAACGCTTCTTTGCCGGAACGGAAATCCGAACGCCGCTGGAGCGCGTCGTTGCTCTCCCGCACCGCGTCGGATACCTTGCCGAAGAAGGACGCCACCGCGTCTTTCCCGCTCTCGAGGCTCGGCGCCACGCGCGTGCGCCAGCCGTGCTTGGCGTCGTCCAGGCCGCGATTAGTGGAAGGCACGACGCGCTCGTTGAAGGTGGCGGCGAGCTTCTCCGTGGCGCCCTTCACGCGCTCCGCCACGGGGTGCAGGTGGCGCGCGAAGTCGGGCAGAGCGGCCCCCCCGGCGGAGGGGGCGTCCGAGGCGGGCTCGGTCGGCAGATCCGAAGCCGAGGCGTCGTCGTCTCGGTCGGAAGACCGCGGGTGGTCCTCCTCGGCTTCGCCGACGGGCGCGGGCCCGGACGCGTCCGCGGTCATGACGCGCGGGTCACGCGAGACGCGGCGGCGGCGAGCGCGGGCCGGCGCTCGGCGGAGTGGACGGGCGAACGCCTCGCGTCTCGTCGAGCACGCGCCGTTCGTTGAAAGTCATGGCTGCCGCGGCTCGCGTTTTCGACGCGTCGTTTTTTCGACGTGGCGCGGGTTCCGAGACGCGTCCGGATAACACTACCGCCGCGCACCTCACGATGGCGTCTCTGTGCCCCCACTCCGCGAGCCTCCAGACGCGCGCGCGCGTCTCGCCCTCCGCGGCGCGGTCCACCCGCCGCGCCGCGCCCGCGCGTTGCGCGGCCGCGCCCGCGGACGACCCGCGCGTCGTGGGGAGGCGCGATGCCATCTCCGCCGGCGTCATCGCCTCTCTTCTCGTCGCGGTCGACGTCGGCGTCGCCGCGCGGCCCGCGGCCGCGGAGGCGCTCGCCGGCGCGAGCGACGGCCCCGTACTCGTGGTGGGCGCGACCGGGAACACCGGCCGACGCGTCGTCGAGCAGCTCCGCGCGCGAGGTGTGGCCGTGCGCGCGGCGTCGCGCAAGCCCGAGAAGATGCGCGCGCTGGGCATGGAAGCCGCCGGCGCCGAGCTCGTGGCGCTAGACGTGCTTGACCCCGAGTCCATCGCGTTGGCGATGGCCGGCGCGAGCGCCGTGGTGTGCTGCACCGGGTTCACGCCCTCGCTCAACTTCAAGAAGGACAACCCCGCGAAGGTGGACCACGTCGGGACGGACAACCTCGTCGCCGCCGCCGTCGCCAACGGCGCGGTGAAAAAGTTTGTCCTGGTCACGTCGCTGTTGACCAACGCCAAGGCCGCCGGGCAGGCGGACAACGACAACTACAAGTTCCTGAACGCGCTCGGAGGTGTGCTCGACGAGAAACTCGCGGCGGAGCTTAACTTAAGGAGCTCGGGGCTGGACTACACCATCGTCCGGCCGGGCGGCTTATCGAACGAACCGGAGACCGTCACGGGGCCGGTGATTGTGCGGGGCGAGGACACGACGTTCGGTCTGCCGACCGATCCGGGGCGCGAGATCTCGCGCGACACCGTCGCGGCGGTGTGCGTCGAGGCGCTCTTCGATAAAAACGCGTCGAACCGAGTGGTGGAGATCGTCGCCTCGCCGGACGCGCCCAAGACCAGCCCGGACACCTGGTTCGCGTAGGAGGTTTGATGTAGGAGTAGGCGCGGCGCATCAATTCATTCATATTCGCGAAAAGTCAAGTCATGTTGTCTTCGCCGTTCCGGCGCGTGTGCGTTCGCACGCGTGCCGACTCTTTGACTTCAGCCAGCGAGAACGCCTGTGCGCCGTGGAATGAAAAAATCTTGACGTCGCCGGCTAAAATCGGCGCCTTTGCGTTCGCAACGGTTTCGGCGCGACAGGCGGTGACGGCTGGCTCGGTGACACGGACGCCACAGGAACGCGCGCGCGGCGCGCGGGTGGCCTCGTCTCGTCCCTCAGGCGGCCGCGCAGGGCGACGCGCGGGCGCGCACGGGCGCGGGGGTTTGACGCGCACCGAGATCGAGCCGTGAAATATAACGAACTCGGAGACAGACGTGTGAGAGGTCTTGAGTTGAGCGGACCCCCGGGCGCGAGGCCGGCGTGCCTTCTGGGACGATGACGTCCGACGCGCGCGTCGCGCGCTCGGCGGTGTCGTACGTGCTGCTGTTCCTGCTCATCTTCGGGCTCGCGGGCACGGTGGACCACGCCGAGTTCAGGAAGCAGTTCAAGGAGAAGCGCGCGCTCGCGCTCGGCTTTTTCGGGCAGTTCGTGATGCTCCCGTTCCTCGGGTTCTGCGCGGTCAAGGCGTTCGACCTCGCGTCTCTGACCAGCGGCCCCGGGGACGCCAACCGGGGCATCGAGGCGGTGATCCTGCTGCTCACGACGTCCTCGCCCGGGGGCAGCTACAGCAACTGGTGGTGTTTCCTGTTCAACGCCGATCTGGCGCTCAGCGTGGCGATGACCACCGTCTCCTCCATCGCGTCGGTGGTGATGCTCCCGCTCAACCTCGCCATCTACCTCAACGCCACGGGCTCCACCAACATAGACGTCGAGTACGGCCCGCTCAGCGTCGCGGTCGCCATCGTCGTCGCCGGCATAGGCGCCGGGCTCTTCGCGAGCAGCAAGCTGCCGACGAAAAAGCACGTCTTCCACACCCTCGCCAACGTCTCCGGCTTGTCGCTCATCGCGCTCGGCTTTATAAGCACGTCCGGGTCGCGCGACGGGTTATTCAATCAGCCCTGGAACTTCTTCGTGGGATGCGCGGCGCCGTGCGTGCTGGGAATCGCCCTCGCGACGGGCACAGCCCTAAGCGCGGGGCTCACGAAACCGCAAGTCGTCAGCGTGGGCATCGAGACGGTGTATCAAAACACCGCGCTCGCGCTCAGCGTCGCGCTCGCGTCGCCGGCGCCCGCGCGCGCCGCGGCGGTTCCCGTGTTTTACCAGGCGGCGCAAATATGCACGCTCTTCACGTACAGCACGTTGACGTGGAAGCTCGGCTGGACGTTCGCGCCCGCCAACGTCTCGTTTTATAGAATGCTCGCCACCAACTACCAGCCCGCGTTCCAGAAAGACACCGCGCTCGTCGAGAACGAGCTCGCCGCGGCGAGAAGAGAGCTGCGCGACGCCGAAATAGAGGCGGAGGCGCTCGGGTTAAAGAGCCACCGCGGTCTGAACCTCGCCGATTCGCTCAAAAAAATCATAAGCTCCCAAAGGCGGATATCCGGATCGCCCGCGAGCTCGAGAGGGAACTCCGTGAAGGGCGGCGCCAAGGCGGGCGCGAGCCTGGGGGTGGCGAACCTTTTCGCCGAAAAAAACGCCAAGCAGCCGCGCGCGCGCGAGGCGCCCGGTGACCTCGGCGGGGAGCTTAACGCGGGGAGCTTCGGCGCGGTCGCGCCGAAGCACAGGCGCACGATGAGCACGCCGGCCCACGGGGTGGGTTTAGGGCTGGGTTTAGGGGATATCGAGAGGGAGGCTGCGGAGGCGGCGGGGATGGGACGGGAAGGCGCGGAGTTTTCGCGGAGTTTTGCGAAATCGCCGGACTCGGCGGCGCCCGGACCGACGCTCGACGACGGCGATTTCCTGACGCCGCTCAAGACGCGCGTGCGCGCGCTGGAGGAGCTGAACATCCGTGTCGCGCGGCAGAGCACGCGCAAGGCCACCTACAGGGATTTCGCGAACATGCTGCAGGGAACGGCGAACAGCGCGGGCAGCGCGCTCGCCGCCGGCGCGCGCGCGGCGGCGGCGGCGGCGGCGGTGCGCATGAGCCGGGTCGGTTCGTTCATCTCCACCGCCGGAAGCTCGCCCGGCGGATCTCGCGCGGGGTCCGTGTTCGGGGGCTCGGAGCCCACCTCGCCCGTCGGGAGCCCGGGTTCGAACCCCAAGAAAGAGAAGAACGGCGGCAAGCGCAACCGCGTCGCGCCCGCGCCGCCGGACGAGACGCCGGATCATCCGGAGGACGGGGCGCCTTGACGGATGACGTCTTCCGTTTTCTCGAAAACGAACGCTCTTCTCGCGCGCCGAACGTCGATGGATGGAGTCGTGTCACATTAGTTTACCTACCGTACGTTTTAGCCACATGACTCTCCCTTTTAGTCGTAGTTGACCTTGCCTCTTTTCGCGACCGGCGTGCCGTGCACGCGCAGCCGGTACAGGCACGTGTACTCCAAATTTCCGTAGTTGCTGAGAACTGTAAACCGCACGTGGTCCACCGCTTTGGCGTTTTTTTCGTCAAACGAAAACGTCTGCGTCGCGCCGCGGAGCTCTCCGCCGAGCTCGTACCGCAGAGGACCGCGGTTGAATTCGTGACTACGCGGCTCTTTGTTCGACCTTCCGCTCCCGACAGCGACGGGCGGCGGTTCTCGCGTGCGGTTCCACCCGGACACCGCGAACTGTTTCGGCGCGCTGCTCAGGTCGTACGCGACGTCGGCGTGCACGTGCTCGACGGTGACCGCGTTGACGACGACGGCTTCGCGCAAACGAACGTCCACGAAGCCTTTGTCGCCGCGCAGCGCTAAACACTCGCCCGCGAAGTTGGCGCCGCCGGACAACACCCACTCGTCCGCGCGCGGGTGCACGCCGCCTCGGATGGACTTCAGCGCGTGCGTCAGCGGCCCCTCCGCGCGCGCCACTAAAGGGGACAACGCGCTGTGCCCCACCACGCGCCCGCCGCCGCTGAACAAAGCGTAGTCCACTTTGTTCGTGGAATCCGCGCCCGTGGCCAACGCGAGCCGACGCTTGACTTCCGTCTCGACGTCGTTCGGAGAAACGAGCGGCTTACCACGCCAGCCCTCGATCTTTCGCCGCACCTCGTCTTCGTGACGAGCCACCTGCTCGCGCAAAGCCACGAGCTCCAGCTCGAGCTTCGATGAAATTCCGTCCTTCGTGTTTTCCACGCGCGGCGCGTCGTCGGTCACGCGAAAAAGCGTCTCCGTCTCCGTCTTGACGTCGCGCACGTCTTTTGCCAACGCCTTTAACGACGCCTCGAGCGCGCTCGCTCTGTCGGCGAGCGCTTCGTCGCGGCGCTCGTCTTTATCCGCCGCCTTCGTAAACTCGAAGGCGGCGGCGGCGACGCGCGCCTCCGTGTCTTTCGCGAGCGCGTAGTGCGCGTCCACCAGCGTCTTCAGCTCCTGCTTCAGCGACGCAAACGCCTTCGCGTCCGTCGTTTCCGTGTTTTTGTTTTTCGATTCGCGCGTATCGCTCTGCGCCGAGAGGGCCAGCGTCGCCACCTGCTCCTTCAACGACGCGAGCTCGCGTTTGGCCGCCTTGTCCAGCTTCGCGGGCTCGGCCGCGCGCTTGGCGTCCGCGGCGAGCGCCTTGGCCATCGCGTCGAGGCTGGCGCTGACTGACGTGACGCGCGCGGCGAGCGCGCGCGCGTCCGCGCCGGCGGGCGACGCCAGCGAGCCGAGGCCGGTGCCCAGGGCGACCGCCGCGGCGACGAGCGCGCACAGCACGACCGATCCGAGGGTGACTGTGGGTCCGCGCGCGCGCGTCGTCGCGGTGGCGCCGGCTTCGTTGTATCGGAAATCGTCATCCTCGTACACGGGGGGACCCACGGTGCGTCCCACCGTGCGGCGCTGCGTCACCGTCCCGCCCTCGGGCAGGCGCGAGTGCACGCCGGGCGAGGCGAAGCCGAGTCGGCTTCCCGGGCCCGCGGGCGTGGGCGCAAAATCCGCAGCCTTCGCCAGGACCGCCGCCGCGGCGTTGTTGGCGAAGCTGGGGCGTCCGAGGTGCTGCGACATCGTGGCCGGCGCGTAGGGGCGACGGGAACGTCGACTCGCGCGGGCGTCGACGCGTGTCCGAGGCGCGCGTAGACGGAGTGCGCGGTCGACTCGTCCTCGTGGGCACACCTCCGAAAAACCACATAACGGCTCTCGCATTTTGTTCAGCTCTCGCGCGTCCCGGCCTCGGCGTTCAGAAGAAGCCGCGGCACGGCAGGAGGACCCGCGGGCCCGACAGCCGCGGCGGCGAAGTCGCGTGCTCGGGCGAGCATGGAGCGCGTTCGCGCTGAGCTCGACCGCCTGAAGGCGTCGAAGGCGGCGATGGCGGAGGAGCGCGCGCGGTACGCCCGACCCGTCGCGCGCTTCCATCCGTTACCCCCGTCCTCGGTCCCCCCGTCCCGAGACTCCTCTCGTCCCCGCGCGCGCCTGACCCCCCCCCTCATCGCGCAGGCTGATGGCGGACGGCCTCGAGTCCGACGACGTGGAGATGGAGGACATGGACCGCGCCGGCTCGGGGCGGCGGGGCTCGACCAGCTTCGACGGCGAACGACGCGGCGGGACCCTAAACCCTCTAACAGCGGGCAGCACCAGCCTGTCGGGGTCGCCTTTGATGTCCCCGATGGGCAGTCTGACGGGCGGCGAGACCTCGACCTCCGCGGCGCGGGGGGGGGGAACTTTTTCGGTGGAGGCTCCGTCCGGGTCAAATAACGAGGAAGATAATACGAACGTGGAAGATGTGGAAGAGACGCTGATTCCTTTGGCGGGGATAAACGACGACGGGTACTTCGGGGACGCCGCCGGGAACTGGCTGCGTTTAGAGCCTCGCGCGCGCATCACGTTCGAGACGCGCGGCGCGGAGGATAAGTCGTTCGCGCGCGAGGTGCTTGATTTCTGTAACGCCTACGGGTACGCCGTTTTCGGAAGCATGCTTTTGGTCGGCGTCCTAACCACCGTCCTGATCGTGTGGGCGTCGCACGTAGAGCAGAGGAGCCAAGGGGGAGGCGCGCGAAGAGCGTTGGCGGCGACGACTCTTAGTTCGCTTTGACTCTTAGAAAAAAAAACATAGTCTACTAGGCTCGTCACTCGCGTCGCCGCCTGTTTGTTCGTTTGTTCGTTTAGAGCGTTCCATTCACGCGTCGAATAGAACGCCTCATGTGTGGTTTCTGGATTTCAAGTTGACGTTGAGCTTGACGGCTTTGTCCACGTACCCCGAGAACTCCGCGCCGTTCCGTCGGTGCTTGGTGGGCGTCGTGCCGGGCGCGGGCGGGATGTACGCCATCTGCTCCTGCGATACGCTCATCTGCGGCGTGCGGTCGAAATCCGGCTCGATCTCCTTCCACACCGCGCGCGGGCTCATCGCCGCCGCGGCGGTTCGCCGAGTCGCGAGGTCCGCCGTCGAAGCGTCCCGCGCGGGCGACATCGGACCCGACATCTCGCCCGACCGGTGCGGCGAGAAGTGGCGACGGGGAAGGAGCATTCGGGCGATTCTTCCATTTTCTCTCGCTCGATCGCGTCTCTCTCGAAATTCCCGGGAAACAAACACGTCCTTTCACAAGCTTTCGGTCGGTTTCGCATTTGCCGACCGGAGCGACGATTTCACGGCTTGTGATGAGTGGGCACCGAAACGAGCGAAAAAAAGTTCGTAGGAGCATTCAGTCTCGAGCCTGTCACTTCGAAGCGACACGACCCGTCTCTTCGCGCCGGCCTTTCGTTTGCGAGATTCGGCGTGACGCAGCAGAACGCACATTCGACACGAAGCGACGCGGCGCGTGGACGCGGCACACGACGCGACGCGGAGACGCGCTTACGCTGACGCGCGTTTGACTCGAGATAGGTAGCGTCGCCGCCGGTGGCGCGCGTGGTGCAGCGCCTTTCTCTGCGCTTCTGGGAAGGACGCGCGCGCGCGCGAGGGGACCGTAGCTAGGCGTTCTACATCGTTGACCGGCATCGGTCGTGTCGGATACGCCATGACGCTGTTCGACTCCACGCGGACGCTGGGCGCCCCCGTCGGGAACTTCGACCGCAACGACGTGCGGCTGGACGAGTCCGTGTCCGGGCGCATGGGAAGCACGCTCGGGTCCCCCGGCAAGACTTGTTCCCGGGGCACGAGGACCGCGGTACCTCCCGACCCCGATCACGCGGGGGAGGTCACGTCTTCCTTTCCCAGCGTCAGCGGGCGGACGTCCGAGTTTCGGTTTCACGGCGTGATCGGCGCCGGCAAGTTCAGCACGGTGTGGCGCGCGACGCACGTCCCCACGAACGCCACCGTGGCGGTGAAGAAAGTGCAGATCTACGAGATTCTAGACGCGAAACAGCGACAGGACTGCCTCAACGAAGTTCGCTTGTTGCAGAGCATGGACCACCCCAACGTCATCAAGTACGCGGCGGCGTTCGTGGAGAATAACGAGCTCGTCATCGTGCTCGACTTTTGCGACTGCGGCGACCTCGCCGCTCTTTTGAAAGACCGCGCCGCGGAGAACGCGCCGCTCAGCGAACGGGACGTGTGGAGTATCTTTTCGCAGCTGTGCGGCGCGGTCGCGCACATGCACGAACACCGCGTGATGCACCGCGACATCAAGCCCTCCAACGTGTTCCTCAGCGCCGACGGCGTAGCGAGGCTCGGCGACTTGGGTTTAAGCCGCTGGTTCTCGTCGAAAACCGCGCACGCGCGTTCGATGGTGGGTACGCCGTATTACATGAGCCCCGAGTGTATTCGCGGACAGCCCTACGAGTGGTCATCCGATGTGTGGAGTCTGGGGTGTCTGCTGTACGAGCTCGCGGCGCTGCGTAACCCGTTCTTCAAGGAGGGCCTAAACTACTACACCCTCGGCAAGTCCATCACCGGGGGGGAGATCGATCCGCTGCCGCCCACGGCGAGCCCCGAGCTTACGCAGCTCGTGGGCGCGATGCTGCAGACGGACCCGGCGCAGAGGCCGAGTCTGAAGGACGTCGCGGCGTTCGCGGAGAGGGCGAGGATCAAGCACCGGGACGCCGCGAGGTGACGCGCGATGAGACGCGCGGAGCGCGTATGTACAACGTAAAAGTATCACGATTGTTGTCATAATATTCACTCGTCTGAGAACGACTCGGAACGACGCCCCACGTGCCTCCCAACAGAGCGATCGACGCGGGGGAGGCTCGGTCGCGGGCGCCATGCGCCCTTTGACGGAACGCGTGCTTCTGTTCGTGTTCCTCGGCGCCATAGCGGGCGCGCTGGCGGCGTCGTGGAGCGGACGCGCGGCGGCGGAGTCGGCCGCGGGTTTGGGATGGATCCCCGACACCCTGAATCGCGCCGACGTCAAGTCCGTCCTGGAGTACCGGCGGGACGCGATCGCGGCGGCGACGGAGGAGTGGCGCGCGACGGTCTCGCGGCTGGGGTACGCGGACGCGTTCGGGCTGGACGCGGGACCGCTCGGGCGAGTTAACTCGAACTTGGCGGGAGACTTGGAAGGGCGATCGAGCTGACGTCCGGTGTGTCGGGTTGATGCGATTCGACGTCTACGAAAATGTGACGCGCGCGTTCGCGAAGTCGCTACCCTCTTCCCGAGACCAGCGCCCTGTACGAACGCATCCCTCCCTCCTCGTCGTCGTTTACATCCTCGGCGAACGTAAACGCGTCATGGCTTTTTTCTCGTATCGTCCCGGCGCCTCTCCGCGGCGTTTCGTCCGATTCGTCATCCGACGTCTCCAACCCGCCGTCGGCGTCGGTGCCGAAACCGTCGTCGCTGTCGCCTGTCGCGCCGCGACCGCCTCCGTCTTTCTCACTCCGCCGCCGGCGCGCCTCCGCGGAGACCGCGCGTCTTGTCTCCGCGTCGCGCTTCGCTTCGCGCCAGCGCGCGTTCGCGTCGGCGTCACCCTCCAGGACGTCCCGAGGCGCCACCCCGGCTTCGTTCCGGACCGAGACGTCCGCGCCTTTTCGTTCCAAAAATTCGGCGAGGTCGAAGTGCCCGTACGCGTAGCAGTAGTGCAGCGCAGAGTTTCCCGCGACGTTGGTCGCGTTCAGGTCCGCGCCCGCCTTGACCAGGAGCTTGCTGATGCGTTTGCGGTCGTTCTGCGCGGCGACAACTAAAGGCGTGTTCCCGAACCGGTCGCGTATGTCCACGTCGACGCCGGAGCTCACCGCCGCCGCGACGTCCGCCACGCGGCCGTGTCGAACGCGCCGGAACACTTTGTGGTCGTCCGCGTTCTTGCGCCCACCCTCGCACGACGCGTCGTCCACGTCGCTGACGTCGCTCAAGTCGCTGACATCGCTGACATCGCTGACGTCGCCGTCGGAAACGTCGCCGTCGGAAACGGCGTCGTCGCGCGTGTCGCCGACGTTTCCGGCGCGTTCCTCGCCGCCTCGGGACGCCCTCGGGGTCCCTCGGGCTTCGCGCGCCCACGACTCCTTGGCTTCAGCGACGCCGCTCGCCACGCGACGCGCCTGCGACTGCCACGCGTTTAAGTCCTTCGCCGCCTCGGCGAGTTCGGCGGCGAGTTCGCGCACGCGTTTCTCGCTCTGATCCTTGGCGCGGCGGTACGCGTTGAGCTGCGCCACCATCGCGCGCTCCTTGTCGCCGCTCTGCCGCGCCGCGCGACGCGCGCGCGCCAACTCAGTCGGCGTGACCAAGACCTCGTCCGCCGGAGGCGCGACGCGCGACGAGCCTCCGCGCGCCGTCTCCGTTCGTTCCAAGAGCGCGCGTCGAGTGTGTTCGATCTCCGGCTTTCGCGGAGTTTTGTACGGAGGTTCTTCCTGCGCGACGCCGTCTGTCTGCGTGTGCGCGGAGGTGTACGTCGCGACAAGCTTTGCGCGCGGCGCGGAAACCTCCAAACGCTCGGGCGCCGGAACAGACGCCGCGGCGGTCTCGCGCGGCATCGCCGCGTCCGTCGCCGTCGATGTCCCCGTCCCCGTCCCCGTCCCCGTCCCCGCGTCCGTCGCGAGCCACCTCGGGGGGCGCGGCATGCCCGGGTCCGAGGACGCGGCGGCGCGCTCGTGGAACGCCGCGCGTTCTCGCTGTTCCGCGGCGGACGCGCGTCGCTCCGCGGACTCGGCTCGCGCCGACGCGTGTTCCAGTTGGTTTTCGAGATGGAACGCGCGCGCCTCCGCCTCGGCGAGACGCGCGGCGAGACGCGCGACGTCCGCGGCGTAGTCCTCACGAGTCGGCTCGTCGATGGTATCGTCGCCGTCGCGCGCGGACGAGAGACCCTGCGCGTCGTCGCCCGTCGCGTACGGAGGTTCTTCCTCGAGGGAGGCGAGCGCGTCGCGACCGTTCGCCGAGGTTCGGGGCGTTTCGCGCGACGCGCGCTTGGTGCTCAGCATCCTCGACATCGCACGCATCTTCGTCTCGTGCGCCGCGCGCCTCGGTCTCGCGCGCACCTCAGGAAGGTCCTCGACGCCGCGCGGGCCAGCGCGCGGCTCCCTTGTGGCGCGGAGCCGCCTCTCCGTTCGAGCTCGTCGTCATCGTCCCGAATCCGAATGTCGAAAATACAACGACGCTCGTCTCGGGAAACGTCGAACGCAGATTCGGGTGTCTTCACCTCAGACGCGGTGCGCGCGCGGAGGAGGCGGCCCATCGGGGCTTCGCGTCGCGATGGCTCGCGTTCCGCGGCGTCGGCGAGTTGCCGCGGCGCTGGCTCTGGTCGTCGCGGCGACTTGCGCGACGTCCTCCTCCGGACACCCCCTCGACCCCTTTCACGAGCTCGTCGACGACCCGGCCACGACGGTGGTGCGCGGCCCGGGATCGATCGCCAAGCAGGCGGAGGCGTCCTCCGGCTCCGGCGCCGCGGACGCCGTGGCCGCCGCCGTGGACAGCTGGCACGCGGACACGCGTTTGACCCCCCTGGCGGACGTCGCGCCCGCGCGGGAGGCGAGCCACGGCCGCGAGGAGGATGGCGGAAACGCCGACGACGCCATCGAGGCGATCGTCTCCTCGAAGGCTCTCGGAGAGCCAAAGCCGTGCGCGCCGTGCGACGGGTGCTCGGTGGACTGGGCGGCGGCGTCCCTCGCCGTCTCAGGGAGCGATCTCGAGGGATGCCGCGGCCACGGCGCGTGCGGCGTGTGCGAAGTGGACCTGCGGCGGATCAACGGCACGTACGGGCTGAAGCGGCTCGGGGACAACGTCAAGGTGAAGCGCGAGACGGGCGCATCCGCCGCCACCGTACTGCGCGCGAACGGCGTCTTCTCCGCGTCGGAGCTTTTGTCGGCGGGTTTGTCGGCGGAGCGAGCGACGGCGGCGTCCGCTGTTTTCGAGACGAGCGCGACGAACGCCTCGGCGCGCGAAAAAGGAAACGCTTCGGTTTCGGTTCCCGCCTCGCCGTTCGTCAAGTTCGTCTGCATCCCGGGCCTGCCGCGGCACGGCACCGAGTGCGAGCCCGGCGTCCCGACCCGAGCCGAGACGCGACTGGTGACCAACACGGAATCCTTACAGCGCCTGAGCGACTTCTGCGGCCTCGAGAGCATCTCTACCCGATCGTGGGTCGCGCGCGTCGTCGGTACGGCACCCGCTGGTTTGCCTTTAGACCCGTGGTCCGTCCACCCCGATCCCGTGCCGGTGAACCAAACGGGCATCTTCTCGTCCCCCGCGCGCGGCATCGCGTTGAGCGCGTTGTGTTCGCGGCCGGAGGAGGGTCCGAGCGTTTTGGAGAGCGTCCCGTCGCACCAGGTGGCGCAAGCCGCGGTGTTCGACTTTCTGTTCTGCGCCGGCGACCGGCACACGCAGAACGTGTACGTCGCGGACGACGCGTCCATCACGCTCATCGATAACGATAATCTGCTCGGCGAGCAGGTGTATAAGCCCGAGTCGAGTGCGCCCGAGTCGCGCGCGTGCGCCATCAGCTCGCTGTTCCTGCCCGGCACCATGGAGAGCTGGCGGTTGCGGCGCAGCAAATACTGCGGCAACCGGCTGGGAACGCTGGATTACCGGTGCCACGTCGGGCCGAGCGGCGAAGTGGCGTTGCCCTTAAAGCTGCGGACGTGCTTGCGTTTTTTCGCGGAGAACGACGCGGAGACAACTGCGAACGCGTTCGGGTTGCTCGAGCGCGTCTACGCGGAGACGCTGCGACGTAGAGCGTCCGATTTGCTCGAACAGGGGCTCGCCGAGGCGCTGCGAAACGCGGGGCTGGCGGAGAAGAAAATCTCCGACGCCGCGTCTCACGAGCGGCCGGTAGGGAAGCTGTGGGAGGAGCTGGACGAGGACGGCAAGGCCAAGATGATGGCGTGGCGAGACAGCATGTGGCGCCCCACGGAACCGGCGGTGTGCCACGGGCTGGTTCCTGACTGGTCCGACGCGCCGCACGACTGGAGGCGGGACAAAACCTTCGAGGGCGGAGAGAAATCGTGCGACGACACGGGCGCGCAGATCACGTAGTCCGAGAGTTCCGCCGCGCGAGTCGTCAACCGCCGCGATCGCGTGAGTCGGCATAGAGTGGCGTCGTTCAATTTTTTTTCAAAGAAAGATCTTTTAGCTCGTATCTTCTCTACTGTCTACGTTGTCAGTCCGCTCGCTGTTGTCACGGCGTCACACCCACGGCGTACCCCCCGCCTCCGTCCGCGAGCTCCGTCTCGAACCGACGCGGCGAAATTGCGCCGATTTCGCGACCGCCGGCGATTTCGCCGCGCCGTCTCGCCACCGCCGCCGCGACCGAGCCCACCGGCGGGCGGTACGTGCTCAGGTGCAGCGAGCTGAGCACCACGGACACGGAGGACAACGCCATGGCGAGCGCCGCCACCTCGGGGGGAAGCCGAGTTCCGAGCACCGGGAACAGAGCCCCGGCGGCGATGGGGATGCCCAGCGCGTTGTACGCTAATGAAAAAAAAAGGTTCAGCTTGATGCGTCGAAACGTGACGCGCGAAATATCCAACGCGGCGACGACGTCGCGTAAGTCCGACCGAACGAGAACCACACCCGCGGCTTCGAGCGCGACGTCCGTCCCCGCGCCCACGGCGATGCCCAGGTCGCTCGCCGCCATCGCGGGCGCGTCGTTCACGCCGTCGCCCACCACCAAAACGGCGCCGCCGCGACCGGCGGCGCGCGCGTCGCGCTGCGCTAAACGCACCGCGTCAACTTTGTCCGCCGGGAGAGCCTCGGCGACGACGCGCGCGATGCCAACCTTCGCGGCGACGGCGCGCGCGACGCGCCAGTTGTCGCCGCTCACGATGGTCGCCTGGACGCCGCGAGCGGTCAGAGCCGCGATCGCCTCCGCCGCCTCGGGGCGGACCGGGTCGCTGACGCACACTAAGCCCGCGGGGGGGCCGGCGGATTCGCGGATTCCGTTTTTCGATTCCGCCGAGTGAGATGACGTTTGGGACGCTACGTGCACGATGACGCACGTCTGCCCCTTCTCCTCCTCCGCGCGCACGGTCTCTGTGACCGCGCCGGACATCTCGACGCCGCGCTCGCGCATGAAGCGCGCGTTGCCGAGCGTGACCACCAGACCGCCGCGCAGCTCGCAGAGGGCGCCTCGGCCGGCCGCCGCCTCGAACGACTCGACGGCGAGGAAACCGTCTTTCCCGCCGGAGGCTCGCTCCCGGCCCGCCCGCGCGATCGCCTTGCCCACCGGGTGCTCGCTCGAAGCCTCCGCGGAGGCGGCGAGGTACAGCAACCTGTTCGCGTCGATCGTCGTTTGGTCAAACGCCACGACGTTGGTCACCGCGGGGGCGCCGAGCGTGATCGTGCCCGTCTTGTCGAAGATGACGTGCGACGCGGCGTGCGCCGTCTCCAGCGGAAGCCCGCCCTTGATGAGCACGCCGAAGCGCGCGCCGAGGCCGGTGCCCACCATCACCGCGGTGGGCGTCGCCAGGCCCAGCGCGCACGGGCACGCGATGACGAGCACGGTGATGGCGAACAGGAAAGAAAACAGAAACGTGCCCTCCCTCTCTGTCCACGCGGTCGGCACCGCCCCGGCGTTCGCCGCCGCGAACCACGCGATCCACGTCGCCGTCGCCGTCGCCACCACGAACGGCACGAACTTAGACGAAACCGCGTCGGCGTACGCCTGGATGGGCGCCTTCGACGTCTGCGCGTCCTCGATGAGTCGCACCACCTTGGCTAACATGGAGTCCGCGCCGACGTCCGTCGCCACGATAAGCGGCGAGCCGCCGCTCGTGTTCACAGTACCCCCGATGACGAAATCGCCCACACGTTTCGAAACAGGCATGGACTCGCCGGTCAAAGCGCTCTCGTCCGCGGAGACGTTTGCGCCAAACAAAACGCGTCCGTCCGCGGGGAACCGCGCGCCGGGCGCGACGCGTAAAACGTCCCCGCGCTGAAGAAGCGCCGCGTCCACGGTTCGTTCGCCGTTCGGAGCAGCGGCGGCGTCGCATACCTCGGTGGCGAACTGTAGAAACGACTGTGCCGCGTCTGTATCGTTCCCGAAGCTTCGAGCCGCTAAAGAGTACACGTCAATTATCTCGGTTGAGACGGAGTTTGAGAAGTTTGCGACGTCGTCGTCGCGTCGCGAGGAGACGCGTCGTCTGTCGTCGGCGGCGCGGTTCGCGAACGCCGCCGCGCGCGCGGCCATCTCCGTCCCCATCTCCACGATGCGCGCGGTGGTCGGCTGCAGCGCCGCGAGCGCGCGGATGGCGTCCGAGGTCTTGCCCTTGGCGCGCGCCTCGAGCCACTTGCCCATGAGCACGAACGAGATGAGCACCGCGCTCGTCTCGAAGAAGTGCGCGTCGCCTTTTGCTAAGCCGGGCGCGGCGACGCCGGCGACGACGACGTACGTCGAGTACGCGTACGCGGCGGAGGTGCCCATCGCGACGAGCAGGTCCATGTTCGCGCCGCCGTGCTTCACCGCGCGCCACGCTCTTTCGTAGAACTGTGCGCCGAGCCAGAACTGCACGGGCGTCGCCAGCGCGGCGCTCGCGACGGACATCAAAGGGAGCGCGCCCGGAGTCGCCGCGCCGTTTAAGACGTCCGTCATCATAAATTTATGGACGACGTCGATTTTGTCTAATACCATCATCAGGAAAAACAGGGGAAACGCGAACGCCGCGCTGAGAAAAAACTCGCGCCGGTACTTCATCGCTTCCCGCGCGTGGCCGGTCACCGAACCGAACCGAGATCCCGTGGAAGAGAGCCCTTGGTCGTCTCCGTCCTCCCACAGCGTCGCGTCGTACTCGAGCGCCTCGATAGCGCGCTTGATCGTACGCGCGCCGACGACGGCGGCGTTGTATCGCACCACCACCTTGCCCAGCAACAGGTTCGCCTCCACCTTCGCGACGCCGCGCAGCCGCCCGATGGCCATCTCGATACGCGGGGGGCACGACGCGCACACCATGCCCAAAACGCGGAACGCCAGCCCGCTCGCGTCCACCACCTCCGCGGGGAAGCCGTAATCGGAAATCGCCGCCGCCACTTTCGCGAAATCGGGCGCGTGGCTCGTCCTTTCGCCAGACCCCTTTTCGTCGGAGCTCCGCGCCGCGAACGTCACCGTCGCGGTCTCCGCGAGCAGGTTCACCGCCGCCGACTGCACGCCGGGCACAGAGCGCGCCGCCTCCTCCACCTTCGCCACGCACGACGCGCACGACATGCCCGAGACGCGCAGCGTCGCCACCGACGCGCTCGATTGAAAATCAGCGCCCGCCGACGACGTCTCCGCGTCGCCCGCGAACAAAGGTTCCGCTTCCGCGTCAATCTCGTCGCCGAAATTGAAAGCCGTGATTGACACGTCCCGTGCGTGTAACGGAGTTCCATTGGACGCGCGCGACGTTTCGGAAGAGACTTCGGCTGTTTCGCCGTTTCGCGAAAGCTCGTTCGGTACGTCCGGAGATCTTCCGATCTTCACGATCTTCGCGGTGTAGCCCGTCTCGCTCACCCTCCGCACGAGCGCGGCGCCCGCCGCCGCGCACAGAACGGTCGCGACGTGCGTCTTCAAGTCCACGTCGACGGTTATAACGCCCGGCACGCCCATCAGCGCGCGCGTGACCCAGTCCGAGCACCGCTTGCAGGACATGCCGCCGATAACGAGGGTCACCACGCGTTCGGATACGACGCGCTCTTCGCGGAGAGGATCCTTTTCCGCGCGCTTCTCGCCGGCACTCGGTTTTCGAGGAGACGCGTCGGACGCGACCCCGGCGAAGGCCTTTGCGACGCGCGCGTCGGCGTCCTCCGCCACCGCCTCCGGATCCACGGCGGTGACGTCGAACCCGCACGCCTCGACGACGTCCCTGAGCGCGTCTGCGTCGACGGAGCCGGGGTCGTACGTCACGGAGGCGGACTTCGATTCCAGGGACACGGAGACCGCGCGCACGCCCGCCGTCCCCTCGAGCGCGGACGTCACCGCAGACGTGCAGGACCCGCACACCATGCCGTCGATGGCGAGGCGGGCACCCGCCGAGGCCATCGCGCGCGTCGCGTCCGCCTCACGCGGAAGGACAGCACGAGGCACGCGCGAGGGGATCTGAGGCGGCTCGTTGTTGTTTCGCAAATCTCGCGGCACTCGCGGGCGCGTGTGGTCGGCACACGCGTCGAAAACGCCCTCTCGCACTTTTCCAGCCTTTATCCTTCGCGACGCGTCGCCGCGTCGTCGCCGCCGCCGGACCACTTCTCGCGACGCACGGCCGCGCCGTGTCGCTTGCCTCAGCCTCCGTCCTCGAGGCCACCGCAGGTGCCACCTCTCTCTCGCTCGGCGTACTCCGCGCGGCGCACCCGTCCCGTCGGTCCCGTCGGTCTCGCCGCCGCGAATCGCCTCTTCGCGTCCGAGCGGCGGCGCCCGCTCGGCACGAGCAAAACGCGTTCCAGCACGTTCGCGCGACACCTGCGCGACGCGATGGCGATGGCGATGACGACGCTGACCGCTCGACGCGCGGACGCGTTCACCGGTGCCGCACGCCTGTCGACCGCGGCGCGCCTGTCGACCGCGCCGCGGCTCCTCGCGCGCCTCCCCGGTCGCGTGCCGCTCGACGCGACGGCGTTCGTCTCCGCGCCGCGCCGCGCGTCGGCGGCGTTTCGCACGTTCGCGTCGCGCGCGGACGCGCTGGCGCTCGCCGCTAAGCGCCGCCCCGCTCTCGCGTCGCGCGCGACCGCGACGCGCGCGGGCGACGCCTTCGCCGAGCTGGGCCTCGACCCCGAGCTGCTCGCCGCGACGGACGCGCTCGGGCTCGTCACCCCCACCGAGATTCAGGCGAGCGCCATTCCCCAGATCGCGCGCGGCGGCAACTTTCTGGTGGCGAGCCACACCGGCAGCGGCAAGACGCTGACGTACCTGTTGCCGGTGATCCAGCGCATGCGCCGCGAGGAGCGCGAGAGCGGCGCACGCGCGAAACCGAAACGCCCGCGCGTGCTGATCGTCGGCCCGACGCGCGAGCTCGTGGAGCAGGTGCGCGGCGTGGCGAAGGCTGTGTCGCATCACGCGCGCTTCAGCAGCGAGCTCATCATCGGCGGCGACAAATTCGCGACGCAGCGGCAACAGCTCGACCGCCCGCTGGACGTGGTGGTCGGGACGCCCGGCCGCTTGATCAAGCACATGGAGGAAGGTAACTTGTTCATGTCCGCGGTGACGCACGTCGTGCTGGACGAGGCGGACACGCTGTTCGAAGCCGGCTTCGGCGACGAGATCAAGCGGCTTTTGCGGCCGCTCAAGAAACCGCATCCAGACGGGAAGACGACGAAGAGCGCCGTCGTGGTGTCGGCGACGATGTCGGAGAAGGTGGTGCGGATGATGCGCGAGGAGCTGGAGGATTTGGTGATCATCGACACGCCCTCGCTGCACAGGTCCGCGCCCAACCTGAAGCACCGCTTCGTGGACTGCCCCGGCTCCGTGGACAAGATGGCGGTGATGGAGCAGATCGTCGCCGGCGACTTTCGCGCCGGGAAGAAAACCATGGTGTTCTGCAACACGATGCCGTCGTGCCAGGCGGTGGAGTTCTCTTTGCGGGAGAGCGAGGTGCCCGTGGTGATGTACAACGGGGACATGACCGTGGAGGGGAGGCAGCAGTCGATGCGCGAGTTCGTGGAGGGGGACTTCGAGGAGGGCACCGCGGTGGTCATGGTGTGCACGGACCTCGCCGCGCGGGGGTTGGACTTTGGCGGCGGCGAAAAACAAAAGGTGGACCACGTGCTGAACTTTGACTTCCCCATGAACCCGGTGGATTATATCCACCGCAGCGGGCGCACCGCGCGCGCGGGCGCCACCGGCAAGGTCACCAACCTGGTGGCGAAGAAGGACAGGGTTTTGGCGAACGAAATAGACATGGCAGTCAAGCTGGGCCAGCCGCTGGACTCGGCGACGAGCTCGCGCGCGGTCGCCGACGCCAGGCAGCGCAAGGAGATGCTTGCGCGGAAAATGGCGAGGCAGGCGCGCTTCGCCGCCGACGGACGCGGCGGCCGAGGCGGCCGAGGCGGCCGAGGCGGCCGAGGCGGCCGAGGCGCCAAGGCTGCAGCGACCGCGGGCGCCGGGGCCGCGAGGACGAGGCGCGGTGTGAGGGGCGCGGCGAGGAACGAACAGGGCGCCGAGTCCTCCGGAAGAGGAGGCAGGGGAGGCGGGCGCGGACGGCGGTGAGGTGACTGTATTACGGTGCTGTATTTTTTATCATCGCGACGCTCGTTTGGGTCCCTCGCCGTCACGCGCCTCCGCCGCTCCCCCCCGATACTTGCTTCATCGCCTGCTCCTTGGCCCTCTGCTCTTTGACGTCCGCCCTGAGCGGCGCCTGCTGGTACCCCATCCCCGCGAACAGGCACACGAAGAGCGCCGCGAGCCCCTCCGTCGAGGCGTGCTTGTCCCACATCAAGCAGTTCACCACCACGGTTGCGATTTTGCACATCGTGCCCGTCACGGTGAAGGTGGTGGCGCTCACCAAGCCCCTTAAGTTCATCGACGCCCAGCTCATGACGAGACCGGCGACGCATGAGATAAACACCACGCCTATGGCGCTCGGGGTCCATGTGTGCGCTAACGCGCCCGTTAACTCCCCGTTGACCGTGGTGAACGCGAACATCGTCGGCGCGGCGAGCGCGTTTTGGTAGTAAGACAGCGTCCAGACGTTGAGGTCCGTCTTGTCCACGATCTTTTTGATGTACACGGCGTCGAACGCGAAGCAGGCGTACCACACCGCGACCCAGCCGTAGGCGTTCACCTCGAAGTTGGCGTCCGTCACGACGTACCACAGCGCGCCCGCGGCCACCACCGCCAGGCTGCCCCACGACCGCAGGTTCGGCCACGCGCGCCCGAGGAAGAACCGGTCGAGCACGCTCACGAGCAGGGGCACGGAGCACCGAAACACGATGAACGTCTCGACGTTGGCGTACTGCAGCGTCTTGACGTTCGCGTACAACGCGCCCAGGAACCCCAACGCGACGATCAGGAACGGCCGCGCCCTCTCCCACTCGAACGGCGCCGCGTTTAGGACGCCGAAGCCGCTCAGGACGCCGATGATGACGGTCGTCGCCACGAGCTGCAGACACAGCAACACGGAGGCGTGCGGGAAGAACGTCACCGCGAGCTTGTTCACGATGAGCATCATCGAGGACGTGATGGCGTAGGCGGCGATTCCGAAAGTGGTCTTGGTCATCTTCGCGATCTTCGCGCCCGCGGGCGCCGCGGAGGTCCCCGACTCGGACATCGTGCGCCGCGCTCGACCGTCTGACGACATAGGCGCGATTTGCAGACGAACGCGTGAGAAAAATTCGCGGCTCTCGCAAGCTCTCGAGGGCGATTTCGACAGAGCTTTCGGCGGTGCGCCCAACGCGGGTCGACCCCGCACACGCGGGTCGGAGCTCCCGCACACGCGGGGGGGGGGCAAGCGGACCCGCGCATCTTTGCGACTAAATAGTCACTGAATGCATTTCCTCGTGACTACATCTCCGTTGATTGACATTTAGCGGATTTAGGCGCTCGGAAACGAGCGCTCGCGAGAAACCGCGGGAGCTCCTTCTTTTCCTCGTCAGAAACGCTGACGCACGTCCGTGCCTTCCGCCTCACCGTCGTCCGCGTGGGACGTGCGATGCCTTCGGGCCCTCGACGCACCTGCCTCACGATCAACGCCGTCGGCGCGAGCCAGTCCTGGGAGGTGACGCGCGAGTCGTACCGGAATATCTGAAGCGTCCCCAGGACGCGCGAACGGAACGCATTCCGAGTCGGATAGGAGATAAGAGACGAGACCGCCATGAAGTTCCTGGAGGACGTGTCGCTCAGCGCGTGCGTGCCCCGACCCGAGACCCGCGGACGAGGCGTGCCGACGCGCGCGAAAACCCGAAACCCGCGCGACCGGGCGCGACCGCGCTCGACCGGACCCGCGGCCGCGCGCGAAAACGCGCGCGCCCGGACATTTTTCCATTCGTTCGCGGGTTCAAAAAAGATGCGTCCCAAAGGACACAGAGAGTCGCGACCCTTCGCGCCCGCGCGGAGCGCTGACCCCCCCTCCCCCCGGCTCGCGCGCAGGCTGAACGCGTTCCTCAGCGCCGTCAACGTGGGCGACTACGTCGTGCACGGACAGCTCGAGGCGTACTCATGTGCGTCACTTTCCCCCCGACGTTCGTCGGACGCCTCGACTCCCGGGAAGACGCGGCGGTCTGACTGGGACGCGCGCGATTCCCTTTTTCGCGCCCCTCGACCGACGTTTTTTTTGCTCGTCGCGCCGTTCGCGAACGCGGCGCGCGCTGACGTCGCCCCCCTCCTCGTCGCCGCTCTCTATTGGCTTTCGTTCGCGCATAATTTTTCGCGCGCTCAGGCAAACTCGCGGGCATCGATAAGAAACTGTCCAAGTCGCTCGATCAGGAGGTGGTGACGATGATGGCGGAGAGCCCGGGGGCGTTGTCGGTGAGCCCGGTGGGGCCGTTGACAGACGCCGGGTCTCGCAAGACGCTCATCTACCTCATTTTGACTTTGAACCACATGTACCCCGACTACGACTTCTCCGCGTTGAGAGGCCACCACTTCACGAAGGAGAACGCCGTGCCCGCCTCGGCGAACTTCGCGGGCGCGCTCCCGCACATCGTGCGCGTCAAAAACGACGTCGACGGCCTTTTGCTCGAGTCGGGGAAGGCGTACGAAGCCACGGTGGGCGCGGGCGCCGAGCCTCTGTCGTCCGAGCTGTGGCGCGCCATCGACGCCGTCATAAACTTGGTGGACTGCGACGTGTACACGTACAAAGCTGTGGCGGAAGGGGACCCGTTCTGCGACGACGGGAACCTGTGGAGCTTCAACTACTTCTTCTACAACCGCAAGCTGAAGCGCATCTTGTACTTTTCCTGCCGCGCCGTTTCCAAAACCGCCGACGAGGAGAGCGACTTCGAGGAGGAGTTCGACGCCGACGCGGACGCGCGCGCGATGGACGACTCGTTCCTCGCCGACGGCATGGAGATGGACGACGAGATGTACTGAGAAGGAGTGACGATACGTACTCGTGAGCGCGCCGAGCTGTATGAATCACCGTTGTAACAACGAACGAACGAGAAAGACGTTTTCTTTTAAAGTGAAAATCGAAACCGCGCGATACAGTCACACGTTGTGCGCGCCGGCTCTCCTGTGTCCCGCGGCTTTCCCCGCGCCTCCGGTTCGCGCGAGGAGCGAGAACATGCGCCTCAGCGCGAGGTACGCCACGGCCGCCACGCCCACGAGCGCGAACACCACCAGGCTCAAAGCCGTGCCCAGCTCGTCCGCTTTTTTCCGGAGCTCCGTCACCGCGCGCGCCGCCGCCGCGCCGACGTCGTCGCCGCGCATCGCGGCGGCGTCGTTCACCTCCTCCAGCACCGTCGCGCGCACCTTGTTGGCGATGGTGTCCACCAGGGCGCCCTGGTGCGGCGTGCCCATCTCGGACATGCCGGTTAAACGAACGTCTCCATCCTCCAGCGTCGCCGCGACGGCGCTCCAGCACGCGTCGCCCACGTCTTTGGCGTTGCGCTGCAGGCACGACAAAACCGAGCCGGGCGCCGTGAAGTCGTGCGTCTTTTGCGTCGCGCCGCACAGGCGCTCGGCGGCGTCGTCGCACGCGGAGGTGGCCGCTGTGCCGACGCGGAACGCCTTGAACGCGCGGACAACGCTGCGGCGCACGGCGCTGGAGCACTCCGTCGATTCGATGGCGTCCGCCTTGGCGACCAAACACGTTAACGGGTCGCGATTCACGGCGTCCCGCGCCGACGCCGCGTCGCCCGCCGCGTCGGCGGCGTCGGCGTCGGCGGCGTCCTTCGTCGAACGCGTCTCGGCGTCGTCGCCGCCGTCGCCGAAACACAGCCGCTCCGCCTCCGCGGGGCAGTACTTCTTGACCATGGTGTTGAACGCCATGTGGCGGCTCGCGCGCTCGGCGTACCGCGTCAGCTTCGAAGAGCACTCGGTGTCCATCTCGGGGTGCGAAGCCTTGCCCTGCAGGCACTCCAGCAGATTTGCCTGGCCGGGCTCGACCCCACCGCACAGCGCCGCCGCCGACGCCGCGCACGCGCGCGTGATCTGCGGCTTGAGTCGAATGTCCTCCGCCTCGTCCGCCTCGGCGGCCACCTCCGCGGCGAGGCACGCCTTGGAGAGCGCGTTGGGAATCGCGCGCAGACACTCGTGCACGCGCCCGTGGCCGGGCTCGACCGCGGAACAGTGCGCGATGACGTCGTCGTGGCACGCCGCGGCGAGCGGCGCGTCCAGCAGGTAGTTGTCGGCGTGCGACATCATCAGCCGGAGCACGGCGTGGCGACACTCCGGCTCTTTCAACGACGCGCGTCGTTTTTTGAGGCACGCCAGCACGCGCCCTTCGCCCGGCTCCACGTCGCCGCACAGCTCTTTAGTGTCCTCGCCGCACGCCTGCGAGAGCTCCTTGTGCAGACGCACGTCGGAGTGCTCGCGCTTCTGGTCCGCGAACACCGCTTTTCGGCACGACGCGCCCATCGCCGGGTCACCCAGCTTGGACTGCAGGCACCGGATGACGCGTCCGCCGCCCGCGGCGACGCCCTGACACAGCGTCTGCGCCTCCGACGAGCACTCGTTGGCGAGCGCGTACTTGAACCTCCAGTCGCCGGACATCCACACCTCGCGCTCGAAAAGTTTCGCCTCGCACACATCAGAGGCGTCCGCGCGGTGCTCCGCGAGACAACGCCACAGGCGACCTTCGCCGGGCGCGACGCCGTCGCAGTGCTTGGTGAGTTCGGCTTTGCACGCCAGAGTCAGCGCGGTGTCCTCGCGGATATCCCCCGCGGCGGCCACCATCTTCTTCTTGATCTCCGCGGCGCACGGCGCATCGTCTACGTCGCCGTCGGCGTGCTTGCGCTTAAGGCACTCCAGCACCGTGCCCGAGGAGCTCACCTTGCTCCTCGCCGCCTCCAGCTCGGGCGCGCACATCGATTTCGCGGTTTTCGCGCACGCCTTTCGGAGCGCAAAGTCGAGGCGCCAGTCGGCGGCGCGGCGCACGACCCGGCGGTCGAGGATCGAGCGGCACTCCGCGGAGAACTTCGCCGCGCCCGCGTGCGCCTCGAGGCACGCCATGATCCGCCCCTCGCCGGGAACGACGTCCCCGCAGAACGCGCTCTTGTCCGCGGCGCACGTCTCCGCCAGAAACGCGTCGTAACGCACATCCTCCGACTCCTCCACTTCGCGTCGGAAAACCTCCAGCTTGCACTGCGTGGAGAGCTCCGAGCGGTTGTCCTTCAGGCACTGCTCGACCGCGCCGCCGCCCCACGGCGCGTCCGCGCACAGAGACTTGCGGTCCTCCTCGCACGACAGCGCGAGAGGCGTGTCCAGCGAGATGTCCGCCGCCTGCTCGATCTGACGGAACCCGACCACCTTCGCGCACGCGGGATCGAGTTCCGCCTTGTGCGCCTTCAGGCAACGGAACACCAGCCCGAGCCCGGGCTTGACGTCCGCGCAGAACTTGCCTATGTCCCCCCCCGCGATGGCCTCGCCCCGCGCGGCGTTGTTCGAGCGGTCGTCGTCGTCGTCCGGATCGGGGAGGAACTCCACATCCGCCTTCTCACGCTTGTGCCCGCCGCCGCACGCCTCCACCAGCTCGGCATCCTTGCGGATGTCCGCGAAGCGGCGCGCGTAGCTTTCTCGCACCTCCGCGCGGCACTCCGGCGTGACGACGTGCTTGGCACGTTTCTTGTGCACCTCCACGATGTTGGAGTGCACGCACTCGAAGTAGCTCTTATACGGCCTGTGTGCGCGCTCGCGGAACGCCGCGCTGGCCATGGGCTTCCCGCTCGGGGAGCGCTTCGTGGTGTCGATGAGCTCCGCCAGCGCGTTCACCTTCTTCTCCAAGTCGAAGATCCTCCGGTCCTTCTCGCTGAGCTCCGAGGTGTCATCGGTGGGGTCCTCGTCCACGCCCCACGGGTCATCCGCGGTGAGGTGCTCCAACGCCTCTTTCTGGTCCGGCGTCAGCTCCGCGAGCAACGCGCGGCGACTGAAACGCGCGCGGCGCTCGGTGACAGCGCCCGGCGCGGTTTCCTCATCCTCATCCTCATCTTCGCTCGTTTTTATCGTCTCGCCGCCGACGTTCGTGAACTTCAAGTTGGACACGTGCGTCTCCTCCATCTCCTCCGGGGGGCACAAAGACTTAATCTCCGCCGCGCACGCGCCGTCGGGGTGCAGGTCCTCGCGCCCGTGGAAACTGTCGATGGTCGCCGCCTGCGAGTGCAGGAGCGCGGCGAGATCCTGGTAATCCTGACGCTTGGTTTTGTCCTTGGTCTCGCCCGCGGCGCTGCCCTCCTTCTCCGCGAGCGACGCCGCGACGTCGATGATCTCGAAGGGCACGATCGGCATGCCGTCCTCGCTCGTGCGCACCCACTCCTGCGGCGCCTGCTCGGTGCCGAACTCGATGTGCTGCGTGGGGTCGTACGACTCGACGTCCTCGGCTCGTGTCGAATCGCTGTCGCGAGACGCGTCCGCGGATTCGGCATCGGCCGCGGAGACGCGCGCGATCGCCACGGACGCGCCGATGAACGCCGCCAGGAGGAACGCGCGGCGGCTCGGTCGCGCGCCGCGACGAACGCGCCGGCGATCGGACGCGAACGCCATCGCGGTCTGTCGTCGTGCGGTGTGCGTTATGTCGAAGTGCACGGCCCGCGGCCTCATCTTTCGAGAGCCGAGCTGGCTTTCCGCGTTCCGCGAAATCAATGAACATCAGGACGCCATTTTCTTTGAATGGTGCCCCCCGGCCCCGATCGCAGTGTCAGACGCGCGGGTGTGGCGCGAGACTCGAGGCGACCGGCGCGATGGCGAGCGCGGCGGACAGGTTTAACATCAACAGCCAGCTGGAGCACCTCCAGTCCCGGTACGTGGGCACCGGGCACGCGGACACCAACCGGTTCGAGTGGGCGGTGAACATCCACAGGGACTCGTACGCGGCGTACGTGGGAAGGCCCACCATGCTGCAGTACTTCGCGGTGGCGGAAAACGAAAGCATCGGGCGCGTCCGGTATAACATGATGCAGGTGCGCGATCGTTCACTCGCGCTGAAACGCGCCTCCTTCTCGCGGCGTCGGCTGCCGTGTCGACCGCGCGCTCGCGCGAGGCCACCCCGCTCGGAAATTGCAACCCTAAATCCGCGCTCTCGGCGCCTCCTTTCGCCGAAAACGGTGCCCCCCTCTCCGCCGCGTCCGCGAAACTGACACCCGTCCCTCACGTCCTCCGATCGACGCAGAAAATGCTGTTGCCGTGCGGGTTACCTCCCGAGAGAGAGGAAGAATGAGGGTCAACGGGAGCGCGCTGAGACGATGCGAGTGCTACGCATAGGCCTTCGGGCGCATCCGCGGCGGCGCGGCGCCTCGTTTGTTAATACCTGCAAGTTGTTTCCTCTTGTGTCGTCCGCTCTCACTCCTCGCGCGCGCGATGGCCTCCGCGTGGTCGGCTCGCACCGCGGCCCTGCGCGTGGCGCTCGAGGCGCAAGGCCTGGACATCGTCGCGCCGCTGAATCTCCGGTGGTACAACGAGGTCGCGCCCGAGACCGCGCGCATCGCGCCGACCGCCGACGGCGCCGGGGAGGACGCGCTCGCGGTGCTGGTCGGGAACAGCCGCGCGCTGTGGCCGGCGTTCACGGCCGCGCACGACTCCGACCCCGCCATCGGCGACGCCGAGCACCCCGTGGACACGTTCGTGGCGCGCGCGGTTCGGGCCGCGATCGCGGACGCGTCGTCCTCTCGCGGCGGGAGCACGGGGAGCACGGGGAGATGCGACGTCCGGGACCGATCTCGAGTGTTCGACTCACACGACACGTCCCCGGGAAAGTTGGTGGCCATCCAGCGCATGGCGCACGTCGCGGGCGTCGCGCACCTGGACGAGAAGTGTCACCTGTCGATCCACCCGAAACACGGACCGTGGATCGCGTTACGAGCGGTTTTAGTGTTCGACGACATCGAGGGGCCGGACGAGGCCGATCGACAAACGACGCCGCCGAACCCGCTGGCGACGAATGGAGCGGCGCGAGCGCGCGTCGACGACGCGTTCGCGTTCGCGCTCGAGGGGTACGCCGATCCGAGTTTAAGCGCGGAGAGGTGGCAGAGGTGGGTCGCCGTGCGCGACGCCGTTTTCTTTGACCCCAAAGACGATACGAAAAAACACCCGGAGCGGTACTACGATGAGCAGGTCCTTTACCACTACAACTGCCAGACGGGAGGCGACGCGAGAATGCGCATACGGGACGGTTTGCGCGCGTACAAAGGCGAAAGCGGATGACGACGTCTAGCGACGACGTATGCGTACAATTGTAGTCCGTTCGCTTTCGTACAGGAAACACGTTACACATCAAACACGCACTACCTACAGGAGCTCGTAAAACTTCCTTCCGTTCGTCTCCTGCGTCACCCGGTAACTCTCGCGGCGTTTCCGTTTCACGAACGTCCGCTTTTCGTGCGCCGGCGGCGCCGGGCGGAAACGAGGCGCGAGGAGAGCGCGAAAATAACCCATCCTCGCGCTCGTCGCGGCGACGATGGCCTTGGCGCGCCGCGCGAGGGACTCGTGGACGGTGCCGCGGCACCTCTCTTCGAGATCGGTCGCCGCGCGCAGCAGGTCAGGCGTCCCCCGCGCGAGCTCGGGAGTCACCCAGGCGTCGTCCTTCGCGTTTGCGAACATCGCCGCGTGCAGCACGGCGCCGGCGTGCGCGCACATCGTGTGCCAGTGCAAAGAAGACCCGAGGCTGTAGAAACCTCTCGACGCGGCGAGTCTGACGAGTTCCACCAGGGAGCTGGACTCGCTGTTCCGGTGTGCACGGTATCGCTCCACCTCCTCGAACCATTCCGCGCTTCCCGTCTCCAAGCCGTCCACCTCGAACAGCTCCGCGGCGTCGCGGAGCGCGAGGCCGACGTCGGCGGCGGCGACGCGCGCGTCAAACGCGGGCGCGCGTCTGTAAAACGTCTCCTCCGACGACGGCGTCTCGAGCGTCTCCGATCGTCGTCTCGATTCCGTCTCGTACGCCTTGTCGAAGGGATCCGCCGAAGGGCTCGCGAAGACGCAATGATCGAAGATGTACTGACGCCAGCACGACATCGCCGTCGGTTCGTCGACGCACGCGAAGATCGCGACTCTCCGCTCTCCACATTTCGGTCGACGCCGCGCCATCGCCGTCAACGCCTCGAGCGCTTTTCGTTTCTCGTTCGCCGCGTACGCGCCTCGGTCGTCGCCGTCGTTGCGGGCACGCGTCATGATCACCGCGAGGTCCATGAACGCGCGCGTCATCTTCACGCCGTCTGACATCGGCAGCAGCGTATCGAAAACATCACCGCTATCGGCCGCTCTCAACGCGCCGTTGAGAAGCGAGAGGCACGCGAGTAACCGACCGTCTCCCGACGGAGCGTCGGTCACGACCGCGCGGCGAACGGCGTGTTCCTCGCCGTCCGCGTGGCCGACGCTCTCGATGGAGACTTTGCCCGAATGCGACGCCGCGGTCCCATCGGACGCGTCGCTTTCGCCGCGCTCGCCGTCACGCCAAAACGACGCCGCCTTTTCTCTCGATCGGACGAGCTCGCCGATGTGGGGCATCAACCGCCGCAGAAGTCCGGCGTTGAGCATGCTTTCGGTGCGCTCGGCAACCGGAGGGTCCGAGGACGAACGCTTGATGTACGTCGACAGCGTTTGCGTCGCGCGAAGCGTCGTCGCGGGTCGAGAATCGCAAAGAGCCACGTCCACGCAGAACGCGACGTCCATCAGCTTCATCAGCACCCCGGTGGTGAAGCCGTAGTGCGAAGGACCCTCTTCGACGACTTCCTGGAGCACCGGTTCGCCGAAACGCGTTCTTCCGGTGTCCACCGTTTTCTTCTTTAACGCCTGCCATGTAGCGCGGTCGTCCTCGCGACACCGCGAGCGCGTGATGGCGTCGAGGAGGTCAAAGCCGGCCTCGACGACGGAATCGCACGCGTCGGGGTCGCGCACGACGTTGAGGACGAAGGTCATGAACCTTCCCATGTTCTTGCCGGGCTCGGAGAAGAGCTCTACACGTTTTTTGTCGAAAATGTGTTCGGAACCGATATTCCAATGAGTGTAGTTCTCCAGCGTGCGTTGAGGCGCCGTGTGCGAACGATCCATCCACAGTCTCTTCATCGCGATGAAGGACTCGCGCAAAAACTTGTCCGCCTCCGGCGGAGAGCGGCGTCCGCAGGCTGGCGACTCCGACATCACGTGCCGCACGTCGTGCACTCGAAGCATGTCAGCTACGTGCTTGAGATGGATCGAGGTCGTGTCGCCGTTTGCGAACCGCGACATATGCCCGGCTTGCGTGGCCATCGCCGCCTGCGCCTCGAACATTCCGTTTTCCATCGTCTCAGAGTCCGCGGCGCTTTCGCTCAGGTCGCTCGCGTCGACACTGTCCGAGGAACACGACGAGCGCGTCTCGTGGTCGCTCATCGCAGTTTTCGCGTTGTTTCAAAAGGCCGTCGCCGGCTGCGGGACGCGCGCGCGGGAAACGCCGAGGCGCGAGAACGTGCGAGCACCGGCCGATCTGACGCTCGCGGCGGGAGGGGTTCGACCGCGCGGGGGCGGGGCGGTCACCAAGACACCCGCACGGAGGTCTGCGAGCACACGGGGGCGTCCGGTCGTGCGCGCGCGAGAGTCGTGGTCGGATGGTTCGCGCCTTTTTCGATACGCGGTGCCCGACCGGCCGGGACGCGAACCGTCATTCTTTGCTCACTCGATGCCGCGCTCAAACTTTCGCGCGCGGGGTGGCGAGTTTTCGCCGCGAAAACACGTGCGTCGGCTACAATTGTATGCGAGTGCGAGTCTAAAACTTTGTCTACGTCGCGAGCGTCCCAAGCTCGGCGCACGGCGCGCACGCGTCTCCCAGTGGCGCGCCCCTGGAGACGCACAGGAACGCGTTGCGCTCGCTGATCATGTCCTCGTCCCAGTCGAGATCCCGGCGAGGCGTCCCGAACCGACGCGCGTCCCCGTCCCCGTCCCCGTCCCCGTCCCCGTCGCCGCCGTCCCCGACGAACCCGGCGTGGTGGAACAGGAACCTGCACCACAGCCCGTACGCGTCCCACCCTGTTTTCCGCGCCAGCAAAGGCAGCCCGTACCCGAACCGCCCGCACGGCCGTTTCGGCGCGTGCACTTCCCGCACCAGGCAGCACGGCGAGAGCACGAGCGCGTCCGCGTTGGAGGCGTCCCACAGCTCGATGGCGCGGCGCGCGAGGTCGCCGCAGAGGTGCACGCCCACCACCGCCGACGCCTTTTTCCCACTTGTTTTAGACTCGCGTCGCAACAACGCCAGCGTCTCTTCGCCGTACAGGTCTAAACAATGGAACGTCACGCGCGGCGCCAACGACTGTAAGTGCGTCAAGTTCATCTTCGCGTTGGCGTCCACCATCACGACGCGCGCGTTCGGGTACCGGTGCGCTAGAAACACGCTCGTGAATCCCTTCCCCGAGCACAGATCGAAAAACACGACGTCGGTGCCGTCGCCGAGGGGGTCCGTCCCGGAGGTGCTTCCCGTCACGACAGACCCTTCTCGCCTCGCCTCGAGCGCCTTGGCGACCGCGCGGGGGCACCTCGACGCCGCGGCGGACGCCTCCGCGATCTCCTTGCGGAGCGATTTGCTCTTTATCGACGCCCAGCTCTTGAAGTTTGGGTCGTCGCGCAGAACGTCCGGCAGCGTGCTCTCCGAAAACGCTCGGAGGTGAGGGTTCGTCCGCACGCTCTCGCCCTCCAGCAGGTAGTCGATGGCGAGCTTCTTCCGGCGGGCGGCGCCGTCGCCGCCGCCGGGCGACGCCATCGCGAGTGGCGGGCGGCGGCGGCGTCGGCACGTTTAGGAAAAAAGCGCAATGGAGCGTTTCACCCGAGATCTCCAAGAAAAGCGCGTTTCGTCCGGAAAGCGACCGTTTGCAGGTTTGCTGGGAGCGTTCAAATCTCGCCGCGCGTCTGCGTCCCGCGGACGGCGACATGGCCACCGAGGCTGTCCCTCCGGAGGTGTCCCCTTGGGACGCGCCCCTCACGCCCTCGTACCCTCCCGCGCTGTCCCCGGGGACGAAGCGCGCGACCGGCCGCTCGGAGACGGGCGGTGACTCCTACTCGGATGCGCCCGGCCCTCTGCTCGCCGGGAAGTGGATGTTGAAGCGGTCGGAGCACTTGAAGCGGTGGAACAAGCGCTGGGTGTCTCTGGACGCGACCGGCGCGCGCCTGACGTTCCGCGTCTCCCCCGGGGACGCCAAGGCGCTGTCGCACGTCCCCCTGGAGGACCTCAGGGGCGCGTCCGTGTCCTCGGTGAACTTCCACGGCAACAAATCGTACGCCGGCCGATGCGTGCTCCTCGAAACGAAACACGCCGACCCGGAGAGCGACGCGTCGCGAGCCGTGTTCCTCGTCGCCGAGACGCCCGCGGACGCCTCCAGGTGGGTCGCGGACGTGCGCGCGCTCGTGCCTCCGCCGGTCTCCCGCGGGCACACGGACGGTGCCCACGACGACGCACGTCTGAGCCCCGCGGCGGCGCCGCCCACGCCCGCGCTCGTCGCCGCCGTCCCGAGACGCTCCGCGTTTGTCTCTTCAGAAACGTCGGCGGCGACGTCGTCGTCCGCGTCGGACGCGGGCACGCCGATGAGCGACACCTCTTCCTCCTTCGTCGTCGCGTCGGGAGGATCGGGAGGATCAGGAGGATCAGGAGGATCCGATACGTCCGCGCGTTCGTCACACCGAGAAAGTCACGTGACGTCGTCCTCCGCGGCGTCCGGGTCGACTTCGCGCGGCGCGTCCCGGTGGCGGTTGGACTTTGCGAAAACAAACGCAAAGTCAAAAGCTCCGTCGGCGGAGCTCGCGCTCGCGGCCGAGGAGCTCCAGGCGACTCGCTCGGCGACGCACGCGCAGATGGCGCAGATGCAGGAGATGACGCGCGCGGCGCTGGAGGCGAAGGACGCATCGCTGCGTGCGACGCAGGAGTCCGTCGCGGGAACAAAAGCGGCGGCGGCGGAGGCTTCGCGCCGCGCCGACGTGACGCAGGCGCGGCTGGATGAGAAATCCGCCGAGGCGGCGAGTCTGCGCCGCGAGCTGGAGGATGTCAAGGCGGCGGCGGCTCTGGCCTCGGACCTGGCGCGCGCGCGCCTGGCGCGCGCGGACGCGCTCGAGCGCGAGCTCGGGGTGCGTCTCGCCACCGCGGAGGCGCGAGGCGACGCGATGGCGGACGCGCGCGACGCCGCGGAGGCGGCGGGGAAGCAGACGGCGGACGCGCTTCGCGCCGACCTCGAAGCCGCCGGCGTCTCCGCTTTGCGCGCGGCGACCGAGGCGGAGGCGTCGCTGGACGCGGCGCGGCGGAGGATCGAGGCGCTCGAGTTTAAGAACCTCGAGCTGGAGAGGCTCAGGGGCTGGAAGGGCGTCTTCGGGGGCGCGAAGGCGCTTTCGACGTCGTCGAAAAAAACGCGCGACGACGAAAACGAGACGCTCTCCGTCGCGAACCGAACTCGCGACGACGAGAACCGAAACGACGCGCCTCTGCTCGCGCGGCGAAACTCCGCGTTTGAAAGCCTCTCCGCGCGGCGAGGGCGAGGCTCGTCGTCGTCGTCGTCGTCGGTTCCGCGCGCGTTCCGAAGGGGCGGTGTGGGCGACAGCGGAGGAGGTTTCGTCGCGGCGGCGGCGGCGGCGGCGGCGGCGGCGGAAGCGTCCACTCCGGAGGCGGCGGCGACGGCGCGGCGGCGTCTGTTTGAATACGGCCTCGTCGCGCCGCCGACGCCCGCGGACGTCATCCACAACCTGGACTCGCCGGGCGCGCACGGGTGTAAGCAGATGTAGGCTTTAGGGTGCGGTGGTGTCGTCATCGCGTGGTGGTATCATGTCATACTAGACTATTAATACGACGAACAGGAGCGACTACGGCGCGCGGAAAACGCCACCACGTCCCCTTTCGACGAGAATCGGCGCTCCGCTCACCGGTCCACCAGGCGTTCCAGGTCCTTTCGCTTCGCGAGGAACGTGTCGCTGACGTAGGAGCACTCGGGCACGACCCGCGTGTCGTTCGCCTCCGCCCACGCGAACGCCTCCTCGCACACGCGCGCGGCGAGGCCCTTGCCTCGCAGAGCGCTCGGCGTCCACGTGTGGAAAAGAACGATGCGCTTGAGCTTCCTGTCCAGCTCATAGGCGACGTACACCTCGTCGCTGGGCTCGCCGTCCTCGTCGGGGCCGGACGCGCCGCCAGCCTCGAGGCGCGCGACAAACTTCCCCGGCCCCCGCCCCTCGGGCGGGACGTGATACACCTCCAGAGCAGGAGGCATGCGCCCCTGCGGCACGTGCGCCGTCGAGAGTGCCGACGCGCAGTTTTAGGCCGCGAAAAAATCCGACTCGGATTTTCATAATGCGTTGCCAGCTGGGCGAGACGGGTTTTGCCCGCGCGCACTCCCGCGCGCGCCAGGCTCGAACTCGACGTTCGCGATGGCGAAGGCTAAAGCCGCGCCCGTCGCGACTCCCATGGACCTCATCTGGAACGACGGCGTCGTCCCCGCGTGGCTCGGGGGCATGACCGTCGCGTTCATCGCGCTGTTCCCGATTTTGCGAACGGTGTTCCCGAAAACCTGCAAGCAGCGCGGCGCGTTCTTGCTCGCGTTCGAGCTCGTGGCCGCAGTTCCGGTACGTCGTGACCCTCGAATTCGCGGCGCGCGCGCCGATCGCGCGACGACGCACTCGACCAGCTCCGCGCGTCGGCTCGAGCCACGTCCGAGGCACCGCTTCAGCGTCGACGCGCGGGGCTTCGCGCCGCGTGGGAACGCGATTCCTGATGAGTCGGGTTCGAAAACACTCGCGAAGACGTTTCTTGTCGCGCGAAAAAAGCGTTCTTCACTGTCACGCACCTTCGGACGCGCTCGTCGACGACGCGATAACCCCTGACCTTTCGCCACCCCCTGACGTTCCGAACCTCCTTTCGCCTCGTCCGCGCATCATCTCCGCAGCTCTTCATGTGCGCGTACTACGGCGTCACGGGGTGGTTCTTCGAGGTGGACGACTTCGTGACCAAGGAGCAGCGCCTGTACTCCGTGTCGCCGGCGGCGGTGAAGGTGCTGCAGACCAACTTCGCGTTCCAGACCTGGGACTTCGCCATCTCCTTCCTGCACAAGGAGCTGAACGCGCCCGAGATGCTCGCGCACCACTCGCTCGCCGCGTTGCTGTGCTACTGGGGTCTGACCATGCCGTACATGCACTACTACGCCATCTACTTCATGGGCGTCGCCGAGGTTTCCTCCGTGCCGCTCGTGCTGGTGGACATTTGCAAGTACTACCCCGACTTCGCCAAGCGCTTCCCGCTCGTGGACCTGCTTTCCAAGCTGGCGTTCGCGTTGCTGTTCGTCGCCGTGCGCGACGTGTTCTGGGTGTACACCGCGGTGACGGTGTGGAAGGACGGGGTCGGGATTCTCAAGGCTGGCAATTTCCCGGCGAAGTACCCGGGGTACATCACCGCGTCCGTGCTCGTCGCAAACGCGTTCTTCACCACTCTGCAGATCGTCTGGACCGGGAAGCTCCTCGAGGGCGCCGCCGAGCTCTTTCGAAAGGAAGACGCCGGGGAGGAGAAGAAGAAGGACGCGTGATGCGGGAACATACGAGAGAAACGCGGTCGAGAGCGTGCTGTGGCGTGTGACACGAACGAGAATGCTATATATCACGTGTACGTATCACGTCGTATCGCGACGCGTCGTCGCAGGAGAGGCTCCGACGCCGGACGCGAAAAGAAGCATCGTCAAAATCACTCTCCGTCCGTCTCGCTCCCCGGGTCGATGACATCCTCGGCGTCGTGCGGCTCTCGCTCCTCCCCGCCGTCCCCGTCCCCGGCATCCCGCCCGTCCTCCGCGCCGCGCATGATCCCCGCGACGAACTTCTCCACGCCGTCCACCCCGATCTCGTCCTTGGCGCGCTCCGCCAGCGTCACGCCGTACGCGTCGCCGCCCGCCTCGTTGGTCGCGCCGTGCAGCTTCTCGCGGATCAAGTACCGCTTCTTGATGAGGCGCGCCAGCGCCGCCTTGGCGTCGCCGAGCTTCGGGTGCGCCTCGTCGTCGCGGCGCGCGCCCATCGCCTCCAGGTGCTGCCACAGCCTGTCTTCCGGCAGCGTCCCGCCGGACATGTGCACGAGCGCGCAGACGGTCATGCAGAACCCGCGCGCCGCGTGGTCCTCGGGCCGGTCCACCCATCGCTGCCGCGCCGCCGCCGGCAGCGCGCTCTTCAACACGTACACCTTGGGCGGATCGGCGTCGAGATTGTGCCGCGCGGCGCCCGTTTTCTTCGCCGTCGCGCGGCTCAGCTCCTTCATCTCGTACCCGAAGATGCTCATGAACTTTACCTGCGCCTGCGCGACGATCCAGGACGTCAAACCGCGCGCGGACGAAACGCTCGAGATGAGCTTGCTGACGTCCGCGCGAAGCACCGGCGCGCCGTCGCGGTACTGCGAAAACAGCATTAAGCGCATCACCTCCGCTACCAACGCGTCGCGCTCCTCCGCGGAGACGCGCGTTATGACCGCCGCCGCGTCGAAGGAGTCGAGCTGGGTCTGGTACGCTTGGGTCTGCGTGGATGTTTTCGTCACATGGGTTTTTTGTGTGTTAATGTTGGCACCCTCGAGAGATGGGCATGCCGATATGGTGCTCGAGATCTTCGGACGCGTTCGGCACGAACGAGCGCGGGTCACGGACGCGTTCGGAAGGTCATGGGTTTGTGTGGGCGAGAAAACGCCTTTTTCGGCGGACGTACCATCTGCGCGATGTCCGCGTCGTTCTGCTCGTTGAACTCGTCGTCGTCCTCCTCCTCGTCGAGCTCGATGACCGCCTCCACCACGGGTGCCTTGCCTTTCTGCGACTTCTCGCGTTTCACAGCCTTGGCGTCGCGCGCGGACCCGGAAGGCCCGGCGCTGGCGCGCCCGCGCCGGCCGTCGGCGGGCGCATCGTCCGCGTCGCGCGCGGACGCCGTGCGTTTGCGGGCCTCGCGCGACATCGCGTGCGAGGGACGCGAGCGTGCTCGCGCGGTTTGAAACAACCTGTCGCAGATCCGCTTCTTTTTGAGAGGTTTCGCCAAAAGCCTTCCACGCTGGCGGTTTGCCGGTTTCGGCGGTATGCGCGTAAGACCCAACAAGATCACGCGTCGATCGCGATGACGCGCCAGATCGAGCGCCCCCGTCGCGCGGTAGTTGATCCGGACTCGTCCAACAATGTCCGCCCTCCGTAAGGTGGCCGTCGCCGCCGCGCGCCAAGCTGCGCCGGCGCTCAGCGGGTGCGTCCCCCGCGCGCCCATCCGAGGGGCGGCGTGATTCGCCCCCGTCGATCCGCATTTCGCGAATCCGCCGGTTCGCTGACCCTCGCCCTCTCCCCCCCCACCGAAACAGCGCGCGCACGCCCTCGGCGTGGCGCACGTCCCTGCCCGCGTGCTGGCAGACGTCGACGCGCGCGTACGACGTGAACACGCGCTCGAAGGAGCACCTGAACATCGGCACCATCGGCCACGTCGACCACGGCAAGACCACCTTGACGGCGGCCATCACGAAGGTGCTTGCGGAGGTTGGCGGCGCCGAGGCCGTGGCGTTCGACCAGATCGACAAGGCGCCCGAGGAGAAGGCCCGCGGCATTACCATCTCCACCGCGCACGTGGAGTACGAAACGGAGAAGAGGCACTACGCGCACGTGGACTGCCCCGGGCACGCCGACTACGTCAAGAACATGATCACCGGCGCCGCGCAGATGGATGGCGGCATCCTGGTGGTGTCCGCCGCGGATGGCCCGATGCCGCAGACGCGCGAGCACATCCTCCTGGCGCGCCAGGTGGGCGTGCCCTCTCTGGTGTGCTTTTTGAACAAGGTGGATATGGTGGACGATGAGGAGCTGATCGACCTGGTCGAGATGGAGCTGCGCGAGCTTCTGTCGTTCTACAAGTTCCCGGGCGACGACATCCCGGTGATTCGCGGCTCGGCGCTGCACGCGCTCAAGGGCACCGAGGACAAGATCGGCAAGGACGCCATCATGGCGCTGATGAAGGCGTGCGACGAGCACATCCCCGCGCCGCAGCGCAAGCTGGATATGCCCTTCTCCATGCCCGTGGAGGACGTCTTCTCCATCCAGGGGCGCGGCACGGTGGCCACCGGGCGGATCGAGCAGGGCATCGTGAAAGCCGGCGAGGACGTCGAACTCGTCGGCATCGTGCCCACGCAGAAGACCACGGTGACGGGCGTGGAGATGTTCAAGAAGTCGCTCAACGAGGGCCAGGCGGGCGACAACTGCGGTCTGCTGCTGCGCGGCCTGAAGCGCGACCAGGTGCAGCGCGGGCAGGTGCTGTGCAAGCCCGGCACCATCGCGCCGGCGAAGAAGTTTGAGGCGGAGATCTACGTGCTGAACAAGGACGAGGGCGGACGACACACCCCGTTCTTCTCCAACTACCGCCCGCAGTTCTTCATGCGCACCGCGGACATCACCGGCAGCATCACTCTCCCGGAAGGGACGGAGATGGTGATGCCCGGCGACAACGTCACCGCGGTGTTCGAGCTGATCACCCCGATCGCCATGGAGCAGGGTCTGCGCTTCGCGCTGCGCGAGGGCGGACGAACCGTCGGCGCCGGCGTCGTCGCGAAGGTGCTCGAGTGACGGACGACGCGCTTCGGGATTTTTTTTTGGGACGAGAAATCGAGAGCGTACGGTCCGCGTTCGCGCGCGGTTGTCGTCACATAACACAGAACACGCACAGAACGCGTTCCCGTCTCCGTCGTCGTATCTCACTGTCACGCGTGCGCGAGTCTTCTTCAAGTTTTGTGAAGTCGTGTTCGTGCCGCGCGTCCGTCTCGCGGGCGTCCGTCCAAGAGCTCGCCGCCGAACGAAAGCGCTTTTGTCTCAGCGACCGAAGAACCCGCCGCCCTTCTTCTTGTCCATCTCCGCCTGCTCCTCCAGCATCTTCTGCTTGAGGAGCTCGCGCTTGCTCGGCCCGCCCTTCTTCTTCGCCGCGAGCGCCGCCTTGTTGGCCTTCTTCTGCGCCGCCATCTGGTCGTACGCGTTGCCTTCCTGGTACACCTTGAACCTGTTCTTCCCGGAGCCGCAGGGAGGGCACTCCCAGTCCTTCGCCAGGGAATCGAAGTCGCCCCCGCGGTAGACGTAGCCTGCGTGTTCGAGGGAGCGGAGGGCGGCACGGGGGGAAGAGCAGCCGGTGAGTGACCGTGGCCGAGAGGCGGCGACCGCGTCTCCGCGCGTGTCTACGCCTCGCGCGTCGTGTCGAGAAGAGAAAGAGCCGACGGGCGTCCTCACCGCAGTCGATGCACACCATCGCGGCGCCGTTGGATTTGGGCGCTCCGCCGAAACCGCCGAAGAAGGCGTTGGTCTGGACGGGGCCGGCGCGGCCGCGCGCGGCGGGCGCGCCGGTGCGCGAGCGCAGAGCGCCGCCGCGGAGGAATCCGGGCGCGTCCGCGCGCGCGAGCGCGCCGGAGGACAGGACAAACGAGGACATCGCTGTGTCGGCGGTGCGTGCGTGGAAGTGCGGCGTCGCTATCCGTCATCGCTGACGTGTCGGAAGAACGGCGACGCGACATTCCTTCCTCCACTTGGCAAGGACGAAGAGTGCGTCGTATGAGCATTCAGTCACAAAACGTTTTGTAATATGGGATAAAAATGTGCCGACGAAGGCGTGCGTCGAGTCGTCGCGCTCGTTCGCGTTTACGCCTTGGGCTTGATCTCCCGCTTGATGGGCGCCTTCACCCCCGCGGCTCTGTTGGGCTCCATGACGTACTTGATGATGGACTCCTTGATCCCCAGCACCTGCGGGAACGCCGCCTTGATCTTCACGTCGCACATCGTGTTGTTCGAGCGCGGCGCCTTGATCACCTCCGCCTGCTCCTCCTCGGTGAAGTTCTCCCACGTGAACCCCGGGTGGCAGTAGTCGCGGTACAGTTCGAGGACCTCGTTGTGCGAGATCGCGCCCGGGTTGGTCCAGTTGTACGCGCCAGTGAGTTTGCGCAGAGCACCTTCGACGGCCATGGGCACGAACTCCTCGAGAACGGTCATGGAGTTGGGGATGTTCACGACTTTCGCGTAGTTGGCGATCTTCGTGATGAAGTTGCGCGGGTTCTGCAAGTCGCCGTCGATGGGCATGCGCACGCGGCACTGCATGACGTTAGGGTAGTGGCGCAGCATCATCTCCATGTAGGACTTGGTTTCGCTGTAGAACGAGCCGCCGAAGTTGGGGTCGTCCTCCTCCGTGAACGGCTTGCCCCCGATCTGGTGCTCGTCGTCGTACTTGTAGATGCACCCGGTGGCGAAGTTGGTGACGTGCACGTCGTTGAGGAGCGCGACGTCGCACAAGTTCAAGATCCCGATGACGTTCGCGCGGATGGTCTCCGTCTTGTGGTCCTCGCACCAGTCCACGTTGGGGCGGCCGGTGACGCCCGCGGCGCACAGGATGTGCGTGCACTTCGAGCGCTTGATGTCGTCGATGACCGCCTTGCGGTCCTCCAGGCGCGCGCGGCCGAACGACCACTTGTGGCCCTGTTCCGTCAGCAACTTCCCGAGCTTGCCGCCGATCCAGCCGGTGCGCCCGTACACGAGGAACACGGGAGCCCTCTCGCCCTCGTCCTTGGCGGCGGCCTCGTCCGCGGCCATCATGTCCTCTAGGTTGGAATACACCTCGCCCACCACGCCGGGTTTGCCGCCGGTGGGGTGCGCGACGAGCGCGCCGCTGAGGTTGCCCCAGTACCCGCTGCGGTCGTCGTTCTTGGTGTACCACTCGATGGTCTCCTTGAGACCCTCTTCCCAGGAAACCTGCTGCGTCCACCCGAGGGCGAGAAGTTTCGAGCAGTCGATGAAGTACCGGCGGTCGTTGAACTTGCGATCCTGCACGTGCTCGATGGTCTGCGAGATGTCCTTGCCTAACGCGTTGCCGATGTCCTGCGCGACGGAAAGCACCGTGCGCTCTTCGTGCGCGCCGATGTTGTACACGCCCTTGGTCTCGCCCTTGTGCAGGATGGCGTCGAACGCGGACGCCGCGTCGTAGACGTGCATGTAGGAGCGCGTCGCGAGGCCGTCTCCGTGAATCGGGATCTTCATGCCGTTCTTGGCGAGCATGATGAACTTGGGAATCGCCTTCTCGGGGTACTGGTGCGGGCCGTACACGTTGTTCCCTCTGGTGATCACGTACGGCAGGTTGTACGATCGGCCGTACGCCATCACTAACATCTCCGCGCCGGCTTTGGTGGCGGAGTACGGGTTGGTGGGCTCGAGCAGCGAAGCGGACTCGACGTTCGCTTCGTCCTTTTCGTAGGACGATTCGCCATACACCTCGTCCGTGGAGACATGAAGGAAGCGTTTGATGGTGCCGAGCGTCTTGACCGTCTCCAGTAAAACGTGCGTCCCGCGGATGTTGTTCTCGGTGAACTCGAAGGAGTTGCCGAAGGAGTTATCGACGTGCGTCTGCGCGGCGAAGTGCATGACGGTGTCGATCTGCTCCGAGCGCATGACGTACGTCATCAGATCCGCCGAGCCGATGTCGCCCTTGACGAACTTGAAGTTCATCAGGCCCGCCACCGAGCGCAGGTTGTTCAGGTTGGCGCAGTAATCCAGCTTGTCCACCACCACGATCTTGTACTGCGGGTACTTCTTCGCGAACAAGATCGCGACGTGCGACGCGATGAAGCCCGCGCCGCCGGTGATCAACACGTTCTTCGCTTCGTACACATCCTCGGGGGGCGTCATCTTTGCGCGCCGAAGACCACTGCGCGGACGTGCGCCGCCGCGGGAGGATGTGGCGCGCGGGCGCGACGCGCCCGCGGGGGCTCCGCGCGCGGCCTCGAACGGAAAATTCGATTCGCGAACGACCGGCTACGGTGGATTGTGGAACTTTCGTATGAGCAAACAGTCACAGCCGAGTCTCGTGTATTCCTATAAACGCCTTTCAACGCATTCCCATAATAAAATCAGCATCCCGCGCGCCGCGCGCCACCGCGTTGGAGCGTGTCGCGTCAGATCGTTGTTATCGCGCGTTCCGGAAGACCGACCACATGAGATCGCCCGTCACTCTTCGTGACGCTCGCGGCGGACGGGCCAGCATGCGCGCGTCGCACGCGTACGCGCTCGCGGCGCTCCTGGCGTCTCTCTTCGCGGCGGCGTCCGCGGACGACGAGTGCTCCGGCCACGGCACGTACGACTCGAGCTCGTCGAAATGCGCGTGCGATGACCCGACGCCCGCGCCCGGCGCGACCGGCTGGGTCGGGGACGCGTGCGAGATCGAGACGGTCGGCGTGGCGACCCCCACGATCGCGGCGCCGCTCGTCCAGAGCGGCACGCTGGAGGGCGGGCAGTGGCGGTGCTACTTCCTCGCGGTCGACCCGGGCTGGAACCACCTCGCGGTGTCCCTGTCGCACGCCGAGGATGACCGCGGAGACCCCGACGTGCACGGCGCGTTCTTCGACGCCGCCGCGCGGCCGTCGTTCCCGCGGACGCGCACGGACGGGTACGACTTCAGAGAAGTCTCCAGCGCGTCGCACGCGTTCGTGGACGTCTCCGTCGCTCGAGCCGACCTCGACGCCGACGCCGCCGACGCCGCGAGTCTCTTTCTCTGCGCGCAGGCGTACGGCGACGTCGCCACGACGTACGAGTTACACGCGGCGTTCTCGAAGTGCCCGACGTCGTTCGCGCTCGAAAACTTGGGATCGGGCGACGAGCACTCCGTGACCATCTCGGAGTGCTCTACGGCGTCCGGTGGGACGACGTCCGAGCCCGCGGGCACGTGCGACGCCGCCTCCGGCGCGTGCGCGTGCGCGGCGTACGACGACCACACGTTCCAGGCGCCGGAAGACGGCGGCGGCGACTACTTCGCGTCGTCGTACTACTCCGAGCGGCTCGGGTTCGGGGCGTGCGCGGCGCGAATCGACTTCGCGTTCAAGAAGATCGCGAACGTTCAACCCGGTGCGAGCCGCGTCGCGTCGTACGCGAACCAGACCCTGCTTCCCGGGCAGTGGCGCTTCTACGAGCTCGCCGTGAACGCCGCGACGGACCACCAAGTCGTTATCTCGCTGTCTCGCGACCCGAACGCCGGCGCCGCGGAGATGTACTTGAGGCACGAGACCGTGCCCACGAACCACTGGGGGCACTACGACCTGCCGGACGACTACGTGAGTGGAAACGAACAGACGCAGGAACTCGTGATCACCGAGGGGGACGGCGTTTTCGAGTTTGGGACGTGGTACGTCGGCGTGTTCGCCTCCGCCGGTCGCGCCGCGACGTTCGACGTCGACTTCGCGTACTACGACTGCCCCCGGAACTGCTCGGACAGGGGCACGTGCGTGGTTTCGAACGACGGCGCGGAGCGACACTGTGCGTGCGATTCCGACGGAAACGGGAACCCGTACCTGAAGGAGGACTGCTCGGAGGAGTTCTCGCAGTGGAATGAAGCGGCGATCGACACGTTCGAGGTGAACGGCACGTTATCGTCGAGCGAGTACGACTACTTCGCGTTGCCGTCGATGGACGCGCGCGAGAGCCGGAGGCAGATCGAGGTGGTGCTCTCCGCGAGCTTCACCAAGGAACACGCGGTGTACGACTGGGAGGAGAAGCCCGCGCTTTTGCTCAAGCGCGGCGGACGCGCGGACTTCCCCTCCATCTCAAACTATACGTTCAAGACGACGCTGGAGCGCGCCGGCGAGTCGTACGAAATCCAGCTCTGCGCGTCTCAGTTCGCCGGCGCGACGTGGAACGCCGCCGTGTACAACCCCGGGGGCGTCGAGCCCATGGCGTTCGCCGTGTCGTTCACGAAGCGGGGCGTGTGCCCCTCCGCCACCGCGGAGGAGTGCTCGGGGCACGGCACGTGCCGCTCGGAAAACCTCGCCGACCCGAACTTCGCCACGTGCGCGTGCGACGACGGCTGGACCGCGAGCGACTGCAACTTCCCCTCCTGCCCCGAGGGCTCGTACGTGGCGCTCCCCCCGGGCGCGGACGGAGGCCCCGGCGCGACGTGCTTCCGCGGGTGCCAGGGCGGCAAGAGGAGGAGCAGCGGGTGCGACGCGGTGGTGTGCGCGCCTCCCGCGCGCGCGGCGGCGAGCGGGTCCGGGTCCGCGACGAGCGCCCCGACGCGGTGCGTACTCGACGAGTGCGAGCGCGATTTTTTCAAAGTCGACGAGGACAAAGGCGAGTCGTGCGTGGTGCGGTGCGCCGCGGACGCGAGCGACCCGCACGGCCCGAGGCGGCTGCAGGCGGCGTGCGACCCGGAGACTGTGCGCTCGAGCGCGCGCGAGATCGACGACGACGAAGACGACGACGAGGAGGAGTGGGCGTACGACGTCTTTGCGACGATCGCGACGATCTTCGTCGTCGTCGGCGTCGTCGTCGGCGTCGCTTACGCGCGCGGCGGCGGCGACGCGTTCGCGGGCGCGAGCGTCGGGGAGAAGTTGGCGGGGTGCTGGCGAAGCGTGCGCGGGGTGTTCGGCGGCGGCGACTCGTGGGAACGGCGGAGGGATCCGTACGAGGACGTGGACGCGTTCGAACGCGCGGACTTCGACTGAAGGAAGCGAGACAGTTCGGACGCGCATACTGTACACTTAATGTTTTTCACCTCTGACGTCGACGATTCTCGCGGGAACGCCAGCCAGAAATGCACGTGCTCGTTCGTTCCTCCTTCCTCCGTTCCTCCTGCGCGCGAACGTCGTTTTCTCGGGCGCGGCGGTAACAACGATCGCCCTCTGCGCTCCATCACTCCAGCGAGGCACGCGTCTCGCGCATGGTCTCGGAAAGGGGTAACCCCCCGTGGGTGACCGACCCGGGGTCGTGTCGGTGGTTCCACGGCGATGAGCGTCCGGTGCGTGTCGCGCATCGTCCCTGAGACCCCGGCTCGCACGACTTTCTCGTGGCTCGCGTGCCGTCGTCGTCCCATCCAGCCCCTCCCGCGTCTCCGCTGACCGCCCCCACCCACCTCGACGCCGCGCGCGTTTCCTCTCCTCGCGTCGACGTCCGCGCGCAGATGGCGGCGACGCTCGCGAAACTCAAGTCGCTGTGGGTGAACGGCGAGGTCGGACCGGACACCCCGGTGTGGACGGAGGGCATGCCCGAGCGGACGCGCGTGCGCGACGTGCCCTCTTTGCTAGGATGTCTCCCGGGCGCGTCCCTCGCGTCGCCGCGCGCCGCGCTGCTCTCCGACGACCACAGGTGGGAACCGGGGGGGCACCGCCACCGCGCCGCCGCCGCCGCCGCCGCCGCGGGCGAGTGCTCGCCCGCGCTCGTGCTGGACCTGCTCCGCGAGCTCAAGGCGACGCAGCGCGTCTGCGCGGAGCAGAGGGCCGCCATCGACAGCCTGACTTCGCAGCGGCGCCTGCTGATGGACGACAAGCGGCGCGCGCGGCGCGACGAGGACGAGGCGGCGCGCGAGACCGCGCTTGCGGAGGCGGAGGCGGAGGCCAGGGACCTGGTGATAGAACTGAGAGCGTTGGCGGTGGAGGCGCGCGCGGAGAGGGCGAGGAGGATGGACGACGATGTCGAGACGCGGCGGCGACGCGCGCGCGACCGCGTGTTTTTTCGTGACCGAGACCGCGGGGCTGGCGCGGCGCGACGCGCCGTGAGCGCCGCCGTCGGCGCCGACGCCGACACCGACGAGACGACCGCGACTGCGCGCGATGGGAATTTGGAAAACGCGCGGCGCGCGCCGCGAACGCTTCGCGAGAAGAAAAACCGAGACGACGGACCGTCCGTCTCCGCGAGAACCGAAGCGAGTCGCGCCGAGCTGGTGGACGAGCTCGCGCGCGGCGTTTCTTTGGGCGTGCTGAAGAACGCGCCGCCGCTGAGACGCGTTCGGTGTACCGCCGAACGCACGAGCGCGGGCGTCGGGGACGGAGACGCGCGGAGCGCGTTCGCGTTTGAGCTCTGCGGGAGACGGCTGTGGATCGCTCCGGATGGCGCCGGCGCGCGCCTTTTGATCCGCGCGGGGGGCGGGTCGCTCGACCTGGAGGACTGGCTTAAGCGGAACCGGTTCTGGGAGCGGGCACACGCCGGGGCTGTCGGCGCGCGGGACGGGCGACGCGAAACCGGTGGAGGCGACGCGCGGTTGACGGAGTGGTAGGCGAGGTAGACGGCGAGGTAGACTGTACCTTCATTATCGGTTCGTGAAAAACGTGGGTTCCGTGAACGCCAGCAGAGAAACGCGCTCCCGCGGTGGCGTGCGAAATTCGCAAAAGCGACTCGCATGACTCGTTTCGATGAAAAGCGAAAAGATGCTTTTTTCGTGAACGCGTCGGACTTGACTCCCCCGATCGAGTGAACGCGTGGCAGCCTGCGATTTCGAGGCGCGACGAAATTCGGGGCAGAGAACGAGTCGGTGACCCTCGAAACGTCGGCCGCTTTTGCCTTTTCGCCATCTGAAAAGCGGCGTGTGCTGGTCGGTCTTGAAAATCGACGAGTCACAAACCCTCGATTCACAGAAACCCCGCTCGGCAAAAGCGGAAAAAGCCGCGCGATCGCGCATCGGCCGCCACTTACAACACACAGCTCGCCCCACGTGGCTGAGCGAACCATGGCGTCCGTGATGTCTGCGGTGTCCACCACCGCTGTTTTCACCGGCGCGCGCGTCTCCGCGCGTCGCACCACTCGCGCCGTGCGCTGCAGCGCGACTCCGGTCGCGAAGATCGGCGCCGGCAGGTTCGTGGCCAAGGGAGCGATCAGCACCGGGGCGCTTTCCCTCGCCGCGCCCGCCGCGATCGCCGCGCCCGCCGCGGCCCGCCGCGCGGCGTCCGTCGTTCCCCGCGCGGGTGGCGGCGGCCCCGTCGAGGCGGACACCGTCGCCGAGGACGTGCGCTTCGACATGACCGAGGGCGGCCAGAAGAAGCGCTGGTCCATGATCTTCGCGCTCTTCGTGGCGTTCGTGCTGTGCAACCTGGACAAGGTGAACATGTCCGTCGCGATCGTGCCCATGTCCGCCCACTTCGGCTGGACCTCCGTGGAGAAGGGCCTGGTGCAGTCCGCGTTCTTCTGGGGCTACGCCTTCACGCAGATCCCCGGCGGCTGGCTCGCGCAGAAGTACGGCGGCAAGCTCGTGCTCTTCGCCGGCGTCATGCTCTGGTCCTTCGGTACGCTCATCGCGCCCGCCTGCGCGCACATGTCCTTCACCGCGCTGCTCGCGTCGCGCTTCCTGGTGGGCCTCGGCGAGGGCGTCGCGCCCTCCGCCGCCACCGGCGTGCTCGCCAAGGGCGTGCCCGGCTCGCAGCGCTCCAAGGCGGTCACCGCCACCTTCGGCGGCCTCGACGTCGGCTCGCTCTCCGGCCTGATCATCGCGCCCCCCATCATCCTCTACCTCGGCGGCTGGGCGGCGGTGTTCTACCTCTTCGGCGGGCTCGGCTTTTTGTGGGGCGCGTGGTGGTACCTGAAGTACATGAAGGACTCCTCCACGGACAGGCGCGAGATGCCCGAGGAGAAGGAGAAGCGTGAAGCGGAGGAGGCTGCCGGCGTGAAGGCGGCGCCTGTTCCTTGGGGCGCGTTCTTCAGGAACAAGTCCTTCTGGGCGCTCACCGCGGCGCACTTCACCTGGAACTACTTCTCCTACGGCTTGCTCGCGTGGCTGCCGTCGTTCCTGTCGTCCGCGCTGAACGTGACTTTGTCCAAGTCCTCGTTCCTGTCTATCCTCCCCTACCTCGCGACCGTCGCGGTGACCACCATCGTGGCGCCCACCGCGGACAAGCTCGAGGCGGGCGGCATGAGCCGCACCAACGTGCGCCGCCTGAGCCAGTCGCTCTGCTTCGGCGGCGGCGCCGTCGCGCTCACCGCGGTTGCGTGGGTGATCAACTCCACCCCCCCCGAGGCGGTCACGAACACCACCATCGCCACCGTGATGACCCTGCTCACCATCTGCTTCGGCATGGGCGCGTGGGTGCGCACCGGCCTCTTCTGCGGCCACCAGGACCTCTCCCCCAAGTACGCGTCCATCATGCTGGGCACCACCAACACCGCCGCGGCGATTGCGTCCACGCTCTCCACCTTCTTCACCGGCTACTTCTTCAACGCCACCGGCGGCAACTGGGCGCTCTCCCTGTTCCTCCCCATCGCGTTCTTCCAGGCCATCTCCGTCCTGCTCTTCATGGCGTTCGAGTCCACCCCCGTGGACTTCGACGCCGAGCAGGCCAAGCTCAAGGCGGCGTAAAGCGAAGAGAACGAAAGCGCGCGGCGTGCGTAAGAGCGGGAAGGTTGTGAGAGCGCGAGCGCGGCGGCGGCGCGCTTCGTAAACTATTACCCCGAGCCCTCGCCTCCGCCGCGCGGCGGAGGCTTAGGCGGCCTCGGAGACGGAGCGCGGAAACGGCCGCGGGAACTGACGTGAACTGCGTAAATAGCGGGTGCGCGGTCGCGAGGGGCGCGGAGGCGCTCTTCGGTCGCGAGCGGCCCGGTAGCCATTCTCTATGAGTACTATTTTTTGATTCAATCGCTGAATCTGTCTCTTTCGCCGCGGCGTCGCGCCGCGTCGCCAAACGCTCGACGACTCCCTCCTCGTCGTCACGTCCCGGTCGCGCACGTTCGAAAGCGACTTCCCGGTTCGGCCGTGCCGCTTCGCGCCCGTCCCTCAGCGCACGTCGCGCGTTCGGGTCCGCCGCG
>ENA-OUOG01000275-OUOG01000275.1-marine-metagenome-genome-assembly--contig:-NODE-275-length-68073-cov-5.037899_pt1 | contig 68073 bp, 70 predicted proteins | sample MGYA00248635_ERZ508505 | MGnify/ENA primary metagenome ERZ508505 (study PRJEB26176, sample SAMN06267871) | marine metagenome | isolation source: Saanich Inlet, British Columbia, Canada | place: Pacific... | reverse complement strand
TATTCTTCAACTTTTTCTCATTTTTTGACTTTCTCTCCAACCGTTCACTCTTGCGGACCTTTTCCTTCATATACTTAGAAGGAAACATCTTAGAAATGATTTTTTGGATTTCTTTTTTTTCGATTTTGTCTTGATCTTTTGACTTTCTCTTTTTCTTCGGAACATATGAAGAGTCTGAACTTTCTTCCGATTCTTCATCAGAGTCTTCATCTACTTCTTCACTGCCACTTTCTTCACTAGAAGATTCCTCAGAATCATCAGTTTCCCAATCTTCAGTGTCATAAGTTCCAATAGTCTCTTCACTTTCAGAAGAGTCTTCAGACTCTGATTCTTCATGCTTTCTACGGTAATTTCTACTCGACATAATGATATTGTGCATACCATACTAAATCATTTTTTAGAATCAATTTTTTAAAAAAATATATCTTATATGGAAGAAAGAATCGCAATGTTTCAAAAAGAAATGCAAAAAAACAACATAAAAATACGAAAAAACGTCGAAACTGATTTACATCGAGATTGTAACATACAGTATTTTCAAGAACAAATGCAACGCAATAAACCAAAAATAAAGAAAAATAATCTACATAGAGAGTGTGTTCGAAAAATAATTGAACGTAACCGCTTGGTAAAAAATAGAAAAAATATGATATTTTCTTTGAAATTATGAGAGTCGATATTTATAAAAAATTGAATTTATAAATATAAATAAATAATATACTATAATATAGATATGTCACATGTTTCATCACCATCTAAAATAATTGGTATCCAGTTTAGTATTTTGTCTCCTGAAGAAATACGAAATAATTCCGTTGTGGAAATCAACAGCAGGGAAACATATACTAATAATAAACCAGTAATCGGCGGTTTGTTTGACCCTCGTATGGGTGTTTTAGAACCAGGTTCTATTTGTCCAACCGATGGTTTCACATACGTCCATACTCCAGGATATTTCGGACATATTGAATTAGCACGTCCTGTATTGTTCATTCAACATTTGAAAGAAATAATGAAAATATTGAAATGTGTTTGTTTTAAGTGTAGCAAAATATTAATAAACAAAGAAAAACACTCCTATTTATTGGATTTTAGTTCTGATAAAAGATGGGAACATGTATACAAGATTATAGATAAAACAAGTGAAAAAAGATGTGGTCAATTTACGAGTGATGGATGTGGATGCAAACAGCCAAGTAAATTGAATTTGGTAGAAATGGCTACTATTTATGCCGAATGGAAAGGTATTGGTGAAGATAAAACAAAGGTATCTTTGTTATTGACACCTGAAATGATTTTGAAAATATTCAAGCGTATTAGCGATGAAGATGTGAATTTCATGGGATTCAGTCCACTTTGGTCTCGTCCAGATTGGATGATTTGTCAAGTCCTTCCCATTGCTCCTCCATCTGTGCGTCCATCTGTAAAACAAGATGCTCAACAGCGTAGCGAAGATGATTTAACGCATATTTATAGCAATATCATACGAACCAACAAAGATTTACAAGAAAAAATAAATTCAAATGCCGCCTCGAATGTGATTGACGGTTTGACAAAGCTATTGCAGTATTTCGTGGCTATGATTGTAAATAATAAGACCAAAGGTGCGGCTCCATTAGCGCAACGTTCCGGTCGTCCTTATCAATGTATCATGGGTAGAATCAATTCGAAAGCAGGACGCATCAGGGGAAATCTAATGGGAAAGCGCGTTGATTATAGTGCTCGTTCAGTGATTACAGGCGATCCTAATTTATCGATCCGCCAATTAGGAGTTCCTATGAAGATTGCGAAAAATTTGACAAAGCCTGTAAAAGTGAATGCGCGAAACAAAGACTTCTTATTGAAATTGGTGAAAAATGGACCAGATGGTGGACCAAGAGGTGAACCTGGTGCCAAAATCATCGAACGTAAAAATGGACAAAGTATTTCATTGCGTTATGTGAAACGTGACACTATCCATTTGGAAGAAGGTGATGTTGTGCATCGTCATATGATGGACGGTGATGCAGTGCTGTTTAACAGACAGCCATCGTTGCATAGAATGTCGATGATGTGTCACATTGTGAAAATCATGAAGAAGGGTGATACATTTCGCATGAATGTTGCAGATACAAAGCCTTACAATGCCGATTTTGATGGTGATGAAATGAATATGCATATGCCTCAGAATATATTGGCCGAAACAGAATTGCGACATTTGGCGGCGATTCCATACCAAATAGTGAGTCCCGCTTCGACTTCACCGATTATCGGTATTTTCCAAGATTCTATGTTGGGATGTTTCCGTTTCTCGCGTCCAAATATAAAACTTTCGAAGCGTCATGCAATGAACTTGTTGATGAGTTGTAATAATATTAATATTTCGAGTCTATCGAAGAGCCTTGCGACTCCAACAGTTTCGAGTTTTGACATATTGTCTGAAATCACACCACCGTTGACATTGAAATATAATAACAAATTATATTCTGACGATGGAAGTGAAGACCCGAATACATCAAATAATGTATTGGAAATTCGTAATGGAAAATTCATTCGCGGTCAAATCGAAAAATCGGTAATGATGTCGGCAACAAATGGCATTTTGCATCGTATCTTTAATGACTATGGAAACATGGCCTGTTCCAATTATATTGATGATTTGCAAAATATTATTACTGAATACATGAAAACAAGTGCATTTAGTGTTGGTATTAGTGATTTGATTGCCGATAATAATACCAAAATGCGTATTAGCCAGTCTATTATTAAGCAAAAGATGGAAGTGAATAACATTATTGAAAAGGTGCACTTAGGCACATTCGAAAACAAGACGTCTCAGAAAAACAGTGCTGAATTTGAGATACAAGTAAATAAAATATTGAATAATGCCATGGAAGAAACTGGTAAAATTGCACGCGGAAGTCTGGACAAAAACAATCGTTTCCTTTTGATAGTTAATTCGGGTTCAAAGGGTAGTATTTTGAATATTACTCAAATGATTTCGGGTCTTGGACAGCAAAACGTGGACGGAAAACGTATTCCATATGGTTTCGATAGTCGAACGCTGCCGCATTATTACAAATACGATGATACTCCGAATGCAAGAGGATTTGTTGAAAATTCTTATATTTCAGGATTGTCTGCATCTGAGCTCTTCTTCCATGCTATGGGTGGTAGAGTTGGTTTGATAGATACGGCCGTTAAAACATCACAAACTGGATACATTCAACGAAGATTGATTAAAGGTTTAGAGGATTTGAAAGTTGAATACGATATGACTGTGCGAAATAACAAAGGTAAAATCGTGCAATTCGTGTATGGTGACGATTCTATCAACACTTGCCGAGTGGAAACGCATAAAGTGCGATTGGTGCATATGAGTTTGGAAGATATATACATGCATTATGATTTACCGGGTGTGCAAAACAGCGATAAAGACTTGTTGCTGATTTATTCAAAGGGTGCTTTGAAGCGCATGAAATCACAAATCGATAAAACAAAGGCAACATGTACAAATTATATTCAATATATGATCGAATCACGAGATGACATTGTTGAAAAGGTCTTTGGATTCAAGAATGACGACCGTGTCAAAATGCCTGTATCTTTTGCAAACAGTATCGCTAATATTCAAGGTCAAATGAGTTTAGGTGCTAATTCGATAGTGGATATTACTCCATTGGAAGCATTTGAAATGATTGAACAATATTTCAAAGAGCTCAGTAGTCATTATGTAAAACCAACATCTCTTTTCGAAACGCTCTATTATTTCCAATTATCACCAAAGGATTTGCTGATTAACAAGAGATTCCATAAACAAGCACTAATAATGTTGTTGGAAAATGTGGTTATGAAATACAAGTCCTCTATTGTTCATCCTGGAGAAATGGTGGGAGTTATTGCAGGTCAATCAATAGGTGAACCGACAACACAGATGACATTGAACACTTTCCATTTAGCAGGTGTGGGAAGTAAATCTAATGTAACTCGCGGTGTTCCACGTATTGAAGAGCTGTTGAGATTAACGAAAAATCCAAAGAATCCTTCATTAACAATATTCTTGAAGTCTCATGAAGAAACGGATAAAGAGAAGGCTATTAAATATTCGAATATGATTGAATTCACCAAATTCATTGATTTAGTAAAATCGATTCAAATCTACTTTGACCCCAATGATCGTAGCACGTTCATCGAAGAAGATAAGTTATTATTGGAACAATTTTACGAATTTGAGGATATAATGAATGGTGAAATGATAGACAATAGTTCCTATTCAAAATGGATTGTTCGTATTGAAGTCGACGCTGAAATATTACTCAATAAAAATATCACCATGGATGATATTCATTTTGCGATAAAAAACAGTGGTTATGGAAACAAGACCCATGTGGTATATTCGGATTATAACAATAGTAAACTCATATTCCGTATTCGTATGATGCATACCACTTCTAAGAAGAAGGCACTTGATCAATCTGACGAAATATGTATTTTGAAAGATTTCCAAGATGCACTATTGAATAACATTGTGTTACGAGGTGTAAATAAAATAAAGAACGTATTACCTAGAAAACTGCAAAATGTTGTATCATTAAATGATGGGAAATATTCTAAGAAGGAAACCTGGATTTTGGATACAGTGGGAACAAATATGTTGGATGCACTTGCATTGGATTTCATTGATACGCGAAAAACACTCAGTAATGATATCAGAGAAGTATTTAATGTATTGGGCATTGAAGCTGCTCGTCAAATGTTGTATAATGAAATCATGGAAGTCATGGAATTTGCAGATGCCAATGTCAACTATCATCATTTGAATTTACTGTGCGATAGAATGTGTATGACACAAGATTTAACACCTATATTCAGGTCCGGTATATTGAATGATGATATTGGACCTATCGCCAAAGCCACATTTGAGGTTCACACAGAAGTATTATTGAACGCGTCGAGACATGCACAATTCGACCATATGCGCGGCGTTTCATCAAGTGTATTATGTGGTCAATATGGTAATTACGGAACGGGTGCATTCAATGTAATCTTGGATATGGAACAAATGAAAACACTGGAAGATATGAAACACGAAGAAGAAGATGATATTGAGAAAATGTTCGAATTGGAAAATGAGACCAATGGTCAATGTAGTAAAAACGATATTGAAATCAAAAACAATATATTTAACATCAAATCTAATGAAAATGCTATTTGTGACGATGAATATGATATTGGATTTTAATGAACGAAAAAATATATAATTTAATAAATATTATAAAATTATATAATATATGTCAAACATATTATATTTAGATGTGAGAAATCACGACGAAATTGATAGTGTAAAATTGCAAACAACCAGTGCTATTTTTTATATGCCTTCGAATATCATAAAAAATAATATGGAATTTCTGAATACTTTATTTGAAAAATATGATAAAGTATACATTATTTGTAGATCAGGTTCTCGCAGTAAAACAGTCAAAGACAAATACTTTAGTAATAATAAAAAAGTTGAAGTAAATGATATACATTTTGAATCGTTAAATGAATCCCAAGTAATCGCTTCGAAAAATTGGCATTTATCATTGACTCGAAAAATACAAATCATATGTGGAACTATATTAATCGTTATTTTTTGTTTATTATATATAAATTTTAATTTCAAATATTTATTATTATTAATGGGTATGTTTATGTTGTACGTTGGTGTATCTGGTAACTGTTTTATGTCATCTTTTTTAACAAAGGGTGATATATAAATCAAAAATTATTAAAAATTTGTTTTATTTGAATATACTTTACGTGTTTTTTTATCCACCATAGCCTTATCATAATTAATATTATGTATATAATCATTTGTTCGGAACAGTTCTAATTCATTGAAGTATTCGGCTTTTATAAATGAGTCTAATAATAACACTTCATCGGGGTTCACCTTATAGTCATAGCTAGACATATTCAAATATTTATTGGGTTCTAATATAAAAGAACGAATTCTGTATATTCGAACCATTTCGTCAGCTAATTTGGTGTGATATAATATATAATTCAATAAATTTGGTTGTAATAAATTTTTGCGCGGTATTTTCAAAACACATTGTTCCTTGCGTTTTATGCATGAGTCGTTTTCACATTTATTGTAACAAGTACCAATATCTTTTATTTTATCTGTATTCACATATCCAAAAACAATATAGTCACTTGAAATTTCTCTGAAAATGTCGTAAAGACTCTTGACTTTTTGTTCATATTTCATATCACTTCTTATAATTTTCTCTATTTCTTTTTTTTGTTTCCTATTCGTGAAATTATTCAATAAAATTCGCATTGTTGTTCGGAATGCCGAATAATAATCATTTTCAAATTCAATATGTTTCACTAATTGTTCTTGATTTTTGTTTCTGTGTTTTACGATATTTATATCCATATCCGCTATAATTTCATCATTTGAATCAAAATCTAATTCCAAATCATCTAATGACTCCTTATTCAATATAGGTTGACTGATTTTGATAAATAAATTGGAATTCGTTTTGAACCCTATTACAAAATTATCTTTCAATACCTTTTTCACAGGAGCACAAGTAATTTTATTTTCTGTTTGTTCTTGGATATATTGTAAACACTTTTTAGTGTCTTCGTAAGTTGTCCATATACTTTCATTTACTAGGCGCACGTCGTCAATATTGACATCTACAAAAGAAGATGGATAACAAGGTATAAAGCAATTTATTTTCTTATTCGAAATAGTAACCATAACCAAAGCACCGATAATTTTTGCTTGAAAATTCATAATAAGAGAATTGATTTTTATTTTATGTTGCTGTAATGTTTTTGCCATAAATTCAATATTAACAGGCATTTCAAATCCAGTATTCTTGCTTTTCTTTGGAGTGCAATATGTATCTATCTTTAATTTAACTTTTTCAAGTGTATCTTTCATGAACTTATCCCCATAATGAAACGTCGATTGTGAACTATATGATGTTCTCTTATCTTCATATAAACACAATGGCTCGTAAAAATCGTCTCTTTTTAAAATGAAAAAGGTTTTCAGTCTTTCATTAAATAGCACATCATTATATGGATTTGTAGGACAGACAATATTCACCAAACTAGTTTCACTGTTATCATTTAATATAACTAAATTTATACCATTCGGCAACAGTTTTGTATTTTTACTACAAATGATGTCCCATAAATAAGTGTGATCAACAAAGGAATTCGGATCTTTCAAATACTCAATAAAGTTCTCATATGCACATATTGTTTCTTTCAAGAATGACATGCTGTCTTTAATTGTCAAAGAATAAAATTTTGTATCTTCATACGGTTCTATATCTACATCAACTTCCACTTTTGGTTTAAATAAAGATACAAGAGAACCATTTTGATATGTAATGAATTTATCAATTGATACAACGTCTATTATAATATCCAACATTTCTTGAATTCTTGGCACTGGGTCACTTGGTTTTAATTGAAAAATATGATATATATAAGCTACACAACCAATAAAAGACTTTAGAATATTCTGCTCGACTCCATAACGAAGTAAACAAGGTTTGTTTTTCTTCAACATCGAATTTGAACCAACGCATTCTTTATTATTAATTTTAAAAAATCCAGCAATATTATCTGAAATCATACCCAAACGGTCTTCATTCAATGGGTATTTGTTAGGATCCACAACATAATTACTCGATTTGACTTCTTCTTTTTTCTCTTTTAATCCTTTATTTTCCGTTTTGAAACAACATGGAATTCCATACCCGTCTGGATGTTTATCCATAATTAAACCGGGATAATGTGGAATGTATTTGCCATCTTTAATATGCTCCTTGGCATTGTTAAACTCGAAAATGTAAGACCCCTTTGGAACAGTTGCTTTATCATGAGGTATAATTGCATTCGGCTCTTTTTCGAGAATATCTTTCACTTCTTCTTCACTCAAACTTAAATTGTGTTTCAACGACCAATAACGAGGACAAATATACCAATGTTTTTTTGAATCATCTGAACCAAACTGCATTGATTTTGTATAAGAACGTTTTTTTTGTTCTTCATCACGCTCATCGATTTTTTTCATTTCATTTTCATTTAAAATGACAGGTTGGCGCAGATAATTCGCTGCACATGTTGTCGAATATGGATTGTATTTTTTATTTTTCAATTCTTTTTTCGACTTTACAATCAATTTTGAATCGCGTCTTTCAATTCGATCCTGAAAAGGGTTTGGGTTTTTCAGTTTCATACCGTCTATATTTAATTCACTTTCTAACTCTCCAGCTCCGCCTACAATTTCATCATCATCTTCATCCATACCAAAAAACTCGTCTTCATCATCCTCCATTCCGAAAAATTCATCTTCTTCCAAATCCTCTTCCTTTGATTTCTCTTCTTTTGACTCTGCTTGTGCTTCTGCTGATTTCTCTTGATCTAATATAGGTGTAGGTTCAATTATTGGTTCTTTAATGATAACCTTTTCAATCATCTTTTCATTTATTTCTTTCTTTGTTAATTTGTCTATTTTTTTCATTAACTCTTCACTAATCATATGCGGTTTCTGAAAAAATGTCACAATACCTTTATAATAGTCTTCTAATATGTGCAAAAACTTAATATCGCTTATTTGTCGTGTGTTTATTTTCAATAAATTTTCCGATTTCTTTAAACTCATGGTTACCGGAAATCCACTAGCAATGAAAGCGTCTTCATTATCAAAATCAAATGTCTTTCCAAAATGAATAACTTCTTTGCGTGCTTCTACATCACTCAATCCAAAATGATTTATCACTTTAGTAATCAATTCATGTGCTTCAACACCGTTTTTTTCGACTGCAATGAATTCTTCTATTTCACTCAATACTTTATAATTTTCTACTCGCTTAAAACGTAAATCCATACCATTATCAATAGAACCAGATTTAATCAAAAACAAAGGGAAAAATAAATTACGATGTTTTAATATATCAACTTTTTTATCAATTTTTATTTCCAATTCATGTTCAATATTTTTCACTTGAACAGAAGAGTCCATTAGACCACGAAATAGAGATATTTTGTATCCAATATTTTCCAAAGCATCATTGATTGTTTGTAATATTTCATTTACCTCTCTTGTCAAAATGTCTTCTATTTTTTCTATATTTATTAAGGTCTTGAATGAGAAGTCGATAGATATATTTCCATTCTTTTTTAAACGAATGATAAACGTTTCACCTTCAACAATGTCCTTGACTAATAAACTTATATTTTCATTTTTCACGATTATTTCCTTATTATATTTTGTTATTTCTTGGTGCGATAAATAAGGTATTTTCGAACCATTAAGTGCAATGTTCTCGCAATATAGTCGATACATACTTTCTCGTTTGATACCAGGTGAGTATTTTATCATGGGAACTTTTTTAGATGCATGAATATTCTTAAATACAGCATGCAATGGTAACAATCCTTCGTATTTGTTGCTTATATTTATTTGAAACGTTTTCAAACCAATATTTTCACTATCGAATGTTTCACTACTTTCGCTAATCTCATGTAAAATATCCACAATATCATAATATTTCAATAAATCTTTGGGTATATTCTTCTTAGTGTCACTAATCAATTCATCTCTTTTGGAATGAAAATTGGTTTGCGTCTTTATTTGATACATAGCTAAAAATGGAAAATATATGTTAATAATACTAGCTTCATCTAAAGAAGAACTTTTCACCACATCCTCAAATGTGCACATATAAATTTCATTATTCAGTATCGGAAAATTCAATAACAATGAATTATCTTTAGGTTCTAATAAATCTTTACCTATAGCCTGTGAAGCGTTATATGGGTTGATCGGAAACAAAAAATCGTAATTTTTGTAAAATGAAAAACCCAATAAACTATTCAATATATAATCTTTTTCCATTTCATCCAAATTATCAAAATTGATTACAGGTTTTTCTTCTTCACATCCAATAAATAAGGCCTTATATCTAGATTCAATGACATCATCTTTTTCATCGAATAATAATTGGTATAATAATTCCTTTTTCAAAATCATTTGCGTTTTACTAAATAAGTATATTTCGCCATATGAAAATTCATAATCAAGTGTCAATATTATCTTATTTTTCAACGTTTGTATGGTATCATCTTCATAAATTGTATATGGGGAATAAATAATTTTAGAAGTGCTTTCTTTATCTTTTTCACCAAAAATTATTGTCTTGGGTTTATCTCCTAATATGTATATTTTGAAGGTGTTCATATACATATTAATACTATATTTATAATTACTTTTTTATGAATCAAAATAAGGATTATCGGTTATTTTCATGGAACAATATTTTTGCGGCTCCTTCTTATAATCTTTTGGTTCGTGTATGCCAGCTGCTTTCGCCTCTTGTAATAAAAATTTGAAATTATTCCAAAACTCGGTCTTATGTCCAACAGACTTTGTCATTACATGCGAAAGCTCATGAATGGAAACAAACATCAGTGTATGTTCATCTATTAGACTATTTTTATCAGTCTTGTTAGTATTCAAACAAAATGCTAGTTTCTCACCTTTGTTCTCGCTATACGCTGTATATTCACTCGTGGGAAGAGTTTCGACAATTTTTTTGGGATTATATCCCTTTTCCAAACGCTTAACGGCTTCGTTATCGGGGTGTTTTTCTGCAACATAATCCACTAACCTTTTACATTTGTCAGTCGTTTTAGCCAATAAATCCGCTGCTTCTTGTAGCTTTGCTCGTTCTCGCACACAGTATTTATTTCCATCAACTGTTGATACAATACATTTTAGTTGAAACTCTTCGCTATCAAAATAAATGTAAATACATATACAAAATATGATAAACAACAAAATATACCCTAAAACATCCTCTTTTTGCATTATATATTAAATATCTATTTTATGACATATGTGAAAAATCATTATTAAACATAGTGATTTTTTTAAATTTAAGCAACGCAACCAATTTCGAATTTTCTCCTACTTTGGTCAGGTTCAATAGTGCTAATGTTAACGTTGCAAAGTCCACCTTCGCTTCTTGGGATGGCAACATCACCTCTTAAATCCAATGAAGTATTCTTCAATGTTTGAGATACACCTTCAAGACTATTAAGCATACCAGATTGTAACATATCAGGCATAACTACGCCATTATTAGGATTCAAGTTTCCGAATTCATTGTTGGTGCTACTTGGTAGTAAATCGTTACCACCTAGAGCAGTTTGCGATGAATATTCTGACGAACCAGTTGGACTGGAGTCGGAACTTGAAGCAGGTTCAGCGCCGGTAGATGTAGGTTCTTGTGGTTCGCTAGTGTTTTGCATACCAGCTTTTTCGCCTGTCAATAAATGACCATATTGAAATATAAGAGCAATCAAGATAATCAAGCCAATACCCCATAGCATAGTTTTTCTGTTGAAATTCATAACCGATTATATATTATTGTATTATAAAAATATTTCGCAAAATCTCTAAATTATTCATCACTATTAATAGAATCCTCTTCCAAATCACTATCATCAAGATCTTCTAACATATACGTATTCTTGATACGTTTTGCTTCCAAAAATTGAGTTAATGCTAAATCTTTTGATGACTTCGCTCTTTTTAATGCTTCTCTATACATTTCATAATAAATATCATTCTTTTTCTTTAAATTCAAAACATCACCTCCCAAATTCTCTAAATCAATTTCGAATTCAATGGGTTCTTTATTTTCTATCAATTCTTCTACTTCATTTAATTCGTCTCTTTCTTCAACAATTTCATTATTTGATACATTTGATTTTGTATTTTCATCTGTTTCTGTAACTTCATTCACTAAATCATTTGATTCTGGCTCTACTAGTTCTTTTGCTTCAGGTTCTGGCTGAGGCTGAGGCTGAGGCTCCGGCTCTACTAGTTCTTCTTGTTCGACTTCTTGCTTTTGCTCTAGTGGTTCTGGTTCTTGATACTCTTTCTCAATATTGATATTTTTACTTTTTACTAAATCATTTTTTGAATTTAAAATGCATTTTTCAAAAATATTGTTCTCCTTAAGTATTAGCATTTGTTTCAATTCTATTTCTATTTGAAAACTTCGAGCCGAACATTTTACACCTTGTATTTCCAAAGCCGTTAAAACAGTATCATTTTCTTTAATATTTTCTATTTCAACTATGTTCTCATCTTCATCGTAAATCTTCAAAACAGATTGTCCTAAAAGAGTAGGAATGGATACTCTTAAAGTATAAAATTTACCAGCCTTGAATATTTTCATTGTAGGTGCAAAAGACTGTTCAATATCGTTTTCTTCGAGAACCGTTTCAAACCATTTTTCACGATTTTCAAATATTTTCTTTTGACTAAATGTTTCAAGACGCTCAATCCAATTGATAAACACTGCATCATCGTTTGTAAACATTAAATCGCAATACATTCGCTTTGATGCTTTTACGATACCTTGTTTTAATCTACATTTAGGAGCTTGTATGTATAATGGTTCATCATCAATTTTATATTTAATAAAATGATTTCCTCCATTCAAACTAATAGGTGTATTTAGAATCATATTACTAAAATCAAACTTGTCATTGGGTGTTTTCAATGTGTCCATTTATGATTTTGCTATATATTTCTAAATAAATCTTTACGCGTAACATTTTATTAAAAAATAATATTACATAATAATAATGAATAACATTTTAACTAAATTAAGTAACATGATAAATGATGATGAAATGAAAAAATGTATCACTCAACCAATGTTTAATTATTTATATAATGAGTTATATTTGTATATTTGGATTTTGTGTTTTTATCAAATCATATATTTCATTATTATTCTTTTTGTTTGTTATGCGCTTTTTGAAATATATTATCATTTGAAGTTTTTAAAAAACAATTTAAGAGAAAATATTAGCGAATAAAAAAAATATTCTCATATTATATATGAAGGGAGGTCAGCGCCAACAACAACAACAACAACGTCAACAACAACAACGCCAACAACAACAACAACAACAGCAAAAGCAACAACTTCAACAACAACAAAAGCAGCAACAACAACAACTTCAACAACAACAACGCCAACAACAGCAGCAACAACAACAACAACAACAGCAACAAAGACAACAACTACAAAAACAACAACAACAACAAAGACAACAACTACAAAAACAACAACGTAGAAGAAGATCCATGAAACGCGGTGGACAAAGTCTTTTAGGTGATATTGCCGTTCCTGCTGTATTCTTGGCCGCCAACACACTTTACGGAAAAAAACGTTCTACAAGAAGCACTCGTAGAATGAGAAGATCCAGAAGAAGAAATTAAATATCGAATATGATTTTATATAAAAATTGATGTTAAAAATCCTTTATATAAAATACAACATTATACAATTGATATTATGACTAAAGTTGCTATTTTGATAGCATCTCATATTAACTACGATGGACAAATAGATTTACTCGATAACTGCATAAAATCGATACTCGAACAAATATCCAAACCGAAAAGTATATATGTATCAATATCATTTGAAAACGATTCATATAAAAGACAATTCAGGAATATTCTAGTAAAATATAGCCAAATACTTCATCCAAAAATTTATTTCAGAATTTCAAAAGAAAAAAAACATCAAATGGAGCATTTATATAATATATATTCTAATGTTGATCTTGATAATTATGACATGTTAATGTTTTGTGACGATGATGATACATATCATATTGAACGTGTAGGAGAATTTATTAATGCATTTAATTATGGTAAGCATTCTGAAAATTTTGGCGGTGTTAAAGAATGTATAAAACTACAAAATAATTTTCATCCACAATTCGATACCCCTGAATATTGGTGTTACGGAATAATTCCAAATGTTATTGTAGATTTCTTCAGTTTCTTTAAAGGTCCTTGTTATATGTTACTACAACACAAATTTGGCGATTTGTATTTTAGACATTATCTCCGCAAAAATAGTAAATATTATACATATGTGGGCATACTAGATGAAGGCCTTGGATACACGTTATATAATTATAACATTAATAATAAAAATAGTATATGTGGAAAAATAGAAAGGGGTCTAGGAAATTTTCAAGATAACTTATTAAATCACATACTTGATTGTAGATCAGATAGTCACTTTGATAAAATAATAAAAGATAATTCAAAAATATACAAGATTGATAAAAAAATGATATATTCTTTAAAAGGTATATTCCAATTCTGTAAATATTTATATAAATAATGATTTAAAATTCGATTTATTAGTCATCTGAGCAAAACAATCTATTCATATTTATCGACTCCAAATTGTTTTCACGCGGACAAAACAAGAGCTTTATTAAATCGTCATCCCTGAATCGAACTGTATAATCGTTTTGTAACTTATTGCGTCCAATACGTCCCATCGCTTGAATGATTTTTTGCTGTGTCATATTCGATAAGTCCTTACCAATATACCCATGACAAAAGGAATAGTTTGTGCCATAAATATAATCCGTCGATGCAATAATAATATACAACTTTTGCGAATACGCCAACTCTTTCATTATTTCCAAATATTCTTCACCGATGCTATTGTCAAATGTCCCAATTCCGAGCAACAATAATATTTTATATTTATCATCCACTGTAAGTCCCATAATACGCAAAACCATCAACTCGTCAATACGCGATGAAAACGCATTTTCATCATATGTATTTGTCCATACTTTTTGATGCTCTTTACTATTCGGTAAATAAGCCTGTTCCATTTGCATTATTTGTATTTGACTTTTCAGATTATCCAATTCTATTGTTAACCGCCTCAATTCCGGTGAATGCTCCTCTCTTCGAGCGTTCTTCTTATCGTTCCCCTTCTTTTTATCACCGCTTTTCTTGTCACCGCCATCGTCATCATTTCCCTTTATGTTATCAATCTTTTCCTTCAATTTACTCATCTTTTCAGCAAGAATACCATTTGTATTGATCTTCTTTATCATGTTCTCATATATACTCGGTGGAATTCGCGAAGACTTGATATAAAACTCACTAATCTTCATAACATCTTGCACCATGTATATTGTCGGACCACTTGTTAACGTAAACGCATCACGCGTTGTCAATAATAATCCTCTATGTGTATTACTCGTGTTTGCACTGTCCACACTGTTCATTTTACCAAATACGCTTCCCGGTTTTGATTGACTTGGGTCAACACTGGTTGTCTTTCGAATTTGCCGAGTTAACTCATATTTATAAGTCTGTTTTGAAAGCATTGCATTATAAACATCGCTCCATCGTTCCTGTGGTATACGCTTCAATATTTCCAAATAGTATATTTTCAATGATTTCATATGAACCTCTTCAATGTCGTCGAAATAGTTGTGCATTTTCAATTCTTCTATTACATGTCCGAAAACATTGACGTATTCTATAAACTTGATTACTTCTCCCAAGTCAAAATATCGCAACAGCGTCATATTGTTCATGCAATAGTTCACACATTGTATCATTTCATCATAATTTTCAAACATGTAATGTGGCAATACACACTTCGTATCTTTATTCAATAAAGATATCGATTTTCTGAAATCATGACTTTCGATGGTATGTAATTCCGCTCCACCAAATTTCATTTTGAAATCCATAATCGTATTGGTAATTTCACGTTCCTTAGGCAACGTAGCACAAGATAACACCATTTTTGATATTCTGTTTTCTTTCCAGTTTTTGTGGATTTGTTCATGCAGTTCATGTGATTCATAATCCATTGTAATCGTCGGCTCGTCCCAATATGTAACAATCCTTTCCTCTCCATTAAAAGCCATCATATAATGCATTGCCACCAAATAAGACTGCACATCACATATCATAATTTCGACTTTATCGCCGACACTATTATCCACCTTTGCTATGCGCCCGGTCCTATGATTCATCGTATACACCGATGCTGCGAAATAATGGAGTCGTATATCTGACGCCGTTTCACAACCAAACGCAAACGCTATCTTCTTTTTCATTGATATTGCCGACTTTGCCAACGCTAATCCAACATGACGCGATACACAAATAAATATGATTTTGTATTTTTCAGACAATCCGATTGGTGACATTGTTTTTCCTGTCCCCGTAGGTGCAATATACAAAACCAATTTCGGTTCCGGGTCCTTGAAAATCGTATACAACTTCTTCTGATGGTCAAATAGTTCGATATTTTGATACTTGGTAATCGTCTGATTTTTCTCAATAACATCAACAGCGGATTTTATCAAGGTGGATACATTCGTTCGCGGCTTCGTATGTTGAATCACTTTTTCGACAAATGCCAATACATGAGCATTTACATCAGGAATATTGGATCTGTAAATATGCACCAGCGTATATAAATGTTCAACAAACGTCGTATTTTTTTGATGCAATGCCTTCAAAATGTTTTTACATAATGAAATCAATTCGAATTCAAAGATTTCGTTTTTTTTCGCTTGAATATGTTCATCCAAATTATCCAATCTCATAATATCGATTTTTTTGATTTTTTTCATATTGAAATTCAATGGTATATAGGAAACAACACCATACTTGGTAACCATTTCCTGAATGGGCTTTTCGAAATACTTTTTAAACATGTAATCCTCATTGCCTGATTTTTCTATTTTTACAATTTGAAATAAACTCTTGTTCATGTTCTCACATATTTTCACATCCGAAAATCCATTTTTCACAACGGATAAAATGAACTTCTCCGAATCATCCACAGAAACTTCTGTGTTGTTCCATTCAGTCTTTGAGAGCTTTGATTGATTTAAGTCCATGTCTTGGGTTTTGTGTAATTAAAAATATATTAAATTATTAAATCAATTTTTTTAAAAATAATACAAAATATTATTTCTTTATAATGTATGTTCTCGTGGCTCGAAATAAAAAGAAATATAATCGGTTTTGAAGATGTGAAATATGCTATTCATAATGGTAATTACTACATCATCAACACATTACAAAGTGACCAACAAAAGACTTTGATAAAAAACACAATAAATAGCGAAAATGAAGAAGAATTAATCAACCAAGTTCTCAACGATTATAAAATACCAGATAAACCTTTTATTATATATGGTAAAAATTCTTGTGACGATTCAGTGAATACAAAATATGATCAACTCATCAAACTTGGATTCAAAGACGTTTATATTTATAGAGGCGGATTGTTCGAGTGGCTTTTATTAAATGAAATCTTTGGAAATCAAGAAATTCCATTGAACCATGAGAACATGACCATAAATGAAATTCTCAAATATCGCGAATCTAATATACTCCATTAAGAACTTGTTGTATATATTGAAAAATTTGCACCTTTTCTAATTCGTAATTAGATGAAATGGAAATATGATCGTGATATTGAATCCAATCTTCATAATAAGCCTCGCATTTTTTAAGATAGCTTAAAGGTATTGTTTCACCCTTTCGATTACGAATAGTCACTCGATTTTTACATTCAAACGCATCTGTATTGATATACACAACCCCCGAAAGAGGAATCTTTATTTGATTGTAAAAATATTTGTATATTGAGAACATGATGTCATCCATTTTACCATCATTATACAACATTTTTGCGAAAATATCTTTATCTGCTTGAATGGAACGTTCACAAATAATCAATTTTATAATTGGATTGCGCATAATATCTTGAAAAAGTTGAGAACGTGTTTGTAATATTAAAGTTTGAAAGGCAAATGCATACTTTTCTTGATTGTTGTAGTATTTTGTTAAAATGTTCTCATTTTCTTTGTTTGTTATATGATTCCATATATCTACTGGTTCTCGTAAAAATACAACACTAGGATCATGCAAATCATTTTTTAATTTTTCGAAAAGAGTGGTTTTTCCTGATCCAATATTACCTTCAATAGATATGATCTTTACGTCCATTTATATAAAAAATTGATTTTATTTTTAACTATATTTTTTAATACATAAAACCATGTCATCTCAAGATATTATTGTTCTAGCGTTCGATACCGAAACGTCTGGTCTGATACAAAACAACGTGACCCATATAGATCAATGTCCGCGTATAACACAGTTAAGTTTCATTTTGTATAATGCTACTACAAATGAAACACTCGAAACATATAATCAATACGTTCAACAGTCAGCATCGATGGACTTTTCATTAAAGGCTTTCGAAATCACGAAAATCACAAAAGAAATGTGTGATAGTGGCGTAACCATTCGTGAGGCGCTCACCAGCTTCTTTCATGCTTATATGCGTGCAAATGAAATAATTGCACACAACATAGAGTTCGATAAAAAGATGATTCAATCGGAGGTGATCCGTGAGTCCTTGATTCGCGATTTGGACATAGAATATGCATTCATGTTTAATGACATGTTCAATAATACAAGAAACAAGAAAACATATTGCACAATGCAAATGGGAAAAGATGTGACAAACATCATAATTACTGGAAAATATGGTCCTTTCAAAAAGTCCCCTAAATTATCTGAACTACATGAAAAACTATTTAACTCAATACCTGAGAATCTACATGACTCGGCGGTGGATACGTTAGCATGTTTGAAGTGCTACCTAAAAATCAAATACAACCATAATCTATGACACATTTACTGATAAATACAAAATTCAGCATATACATTAAAATCATCTTTTCATATTTCAATTGTGTTTTCACTTTATTAAACATTATCTTCGTGCATGATTTTTGATAATCATTGTATGTTTTACAACGCTCTACATAATTCACAAAATCCAATGCACTATAACCATTTTCATATACACTATTACATAAATTCATTATTTTTTGCTGGTTCATTTTCTTATATATACGTTTTTCGAAAAATTCACTTGTATCACATTCTTCGTTATCAAGAACATTCATTTTCGAGAACTTCTTATGTAAATTGATAATTTTCCCATTTTCCATGTAATCAGGAACATAAATTTCACAAAAACGCGATAAAATTGGATTCAATAAACGGTTCTTGTTCTCAACGATTATAAAAAAACGAGTTGTAGCACTAAACAATTCAATACACCTACGCAAAGCAGATTGTGCATCAGTCGTCAAATTATCCGCATTCATTAACAATATGGATTTGAATCGAATGTTTGAATTATATTGTAAATTCGCTTTTGCAAAAAATTTCAATTCCTCTCGTATGAATTTTATACCCTTACCATGAGAACAATTCACAATCATCACGTTTTTCTTGAATTTCTGACGATCGTTATCATATATTTTATTCAAAAAAGTATACACAATGAATTTCTTTCCAGACCCCGATGATCCATGAAATATAATATTCGGCGTATCATTCTTTTCATAAAATGTATTTAATTTATCGTGAATATCCTTATGTATAATTTCCATTTACTTATATGTATCAAATATTTATATATCCTTTTTAATAATTTGCAATTGTTTTGTGAAAACAAATCGTTCGTGATACATTGTGCGCCTCCGTAAATTGCATTCCAAACATGCGATTTTTACGTTACCTTCGTTGTGACCTATATCATTGTTTATTCGTTCAAGCGTCCATTGCTTAGGTTCTCGCACATGCTTATACAAAATATAAACAAGTTCTTTACAATAAAAGCATTTACATTCACAGTCATTGATTAAATCTATGATACTATTCAATTTGATAAAATCGGGTTCATGAAACAATCCTTTTTCTTTATCTTGACTCTTATAACCATGTATTTTGCGAGTGATTTGTTGTAACATTCTTTTATACATAATAGATTGTTCTGGTTTAGAGTTTATGATATTATATTGATACAAAGGCTCCAATTCTTCATCTTTAAATTCCCAATTCTCATTATCAATCACGACTCGTTGACGTTTTATTTTTTCTTCCTTTTCCTTGGTCGTAAGATATATTAGTTTCTTCATATTTATATACTTATAAATAAATATAAATCCTTTTTTATACTAATACTTATAATGAATCAGGAAATAAATGATATTAATGATATTAATAAGCTCCTTGAGACGGAACAACAAAAGAACAAAATAGATTCGTGGAATAAAATTGACAAAACTATGAAAATACAAAAGCTACACAAGTTCGCTGAAAAGTATGGTAAAGATTCTGGATTACCAGTAAAAGAAATAAAGGCTTTGAAGCAGTTTTTCATTCAATGTTTAGATGGAAATAAATTATTGAAAACAAAAGACGTTTCATATGATAAGGAAAAACAAGAAATCACTAGCATACCTGCTTTATTTTTCAATACAACTCAAAAGAAATTCACATTGCGTCTACATGAAAAGCATGTATCAACATTGAAGTCGTTGACACCAAAGCGGTTAACAGAAAAGAATAAGAAAATGAAAGAACTTATTGAGAATAGCGATATTAGCGGAAATTCGATAAATAACGAATCTATAAATTAAAAAATTGATTAAAGATATATATATTTATTTATTAATACATTATAATAAATGAATATTTCCAGAGAAGATTACATTGAATTTGAATCCGCCGTTCACGAGCTGATATACTACGAACTCCATGAAAATCCACTAATATACAACAATCCAAAATTCAAGGAATATATTGCAACGGACCTTTGTGAAATGTTAAGCGAATTGGGTACTATTCTCAAGCTAGACGAAGATGAATTGGAAAATTTGATGCATACTCTTATTGATTCATTTTTCGAAATCGGAATGTGCCCTAGACGTTCGAATGATACTATTTGCGATCCAATAGATGTAGAAGCTCTTCAAGAACAAATACAACTTATCCGTAATATTGTTCAACCTCAACAAAGAACCGATGAATGGTATATTTATCGTCACAATATGATTACAGCGTCTAATATGTGGAAAGTTTTCGGTTCAGAATGCCAGTATAATAGCTTGGTCTATGAAAAATGCAAACCGTTTGAACAACACCGTAGAATATGGAGCTCTAGTATGAATTGGGGGAACATGTTTGAACCATTGTCTATCAAAATATATGAACATAAATACAAAACAAAGATCGAAGATTTCGGTTGTATTTGTCATCCAACTATACCTTGCATTGGAGCATCTCCTGATGGTATTAATGTAGACCCTTCATCCGACCGGTTTGGAAGAATGTTAGAAGTCAAGAATATTTATAATCGCGAGATTAACGGCATTCCCAAAGAAGAATATTGGGTTCAAATGCAAATTCAACTGGAAACGTGCAATTTAGAATTATGCGATTTTTTGGAAACGCGATTTATAGAATATGAAAGTGATGAAGATTTCTATACCAGTGCGCATGAATACAAGGGTGTTATTTTGTATATGAAAAATGAAGAATCTCAAGAGCAATATGATATCGAATATGTTTATCTCCCATTTGAACTGAAGAAAAAAGAAGAAATCGATGAATATATACGTCAACAAACAACGTCTTCAAAAACACTCATTCGCGTTCTTTATTATTATCTAGATGAAATGTCATGCGTCGTGATAAGACGCAATAAAAATTGGTTTGACATAGCCAAAACGAAAATCGTTCAAACATGGGACACCATTTTAAAAGAAAGAACCGAAGGATATAGTCACCGTGAACCAAAAAAACGCGTGAAATCGAATATATTTGTCTCACAAATGGACAGCTCGCAAATTATACATAATTTACAAATAGAAGATAAAATCCAAATCGTTAAATTGGAATAATTATTATTGAATAAGTATATAAACTTTTTTTTATAATACTAACAAACATGGATGTTGATATGTTTGTTAATAAGCGTAACGGCAATCAAGAACCAGTTGCATTCGATAAAATCTTGACTCGACTCAAAACAATTGCAACCCAGTATAATTTAAAACTCAATTGTACTTCTTTGGCAATGAAAGTGATTGACCAACTTTATAATGATATTTCCACTACAAAAATCGATGAACTCAGTGCTGAACAATGCGCGGCATTATCATCTACTCATCCTGATTATAATGTAATGGCCGGGGTAATAAGTATGTCTAGTCATCAAAAAAATACAAATCCTAGTTTTTATGAAACCATGTCTCAATTATATCACTTTTACGACAAGAATTGTTTACATCATTCGCTCATTTGTGAAAATCTGTATGCATTTACAAAAAATAATGCTGAATTTTTAGATCAATTGATTAATCATGACCGCGATTATTTGATTGATTATTTTGGATTCAAAACACTCGAACGTGCTTATTTAATGAAACTTAATGGTAAACCCATTGAACGCATTCAACATATGTGGCTGCGTGTTGCTATCGGTATTCACGGAACCAACAAAGAAAAAATCGCCGAAACATATGAATATATGTCACAAAAATATTTCACACATGCTACACCCACACTATTCAACGCCGGTACACCACACCCGCAATTGAGTTCGTGTTTTTTGCAAGCCATGGAAAGTGATAGCATTGACGGTATTTATAATACTTTGAAAGATTGTGCTTTGATTTCCAAATGGGCAGGTGGTATTGGATTGCATATCCATAATGTTCGCGCTTCAGGTAGTCATATTCGAGGAACCAATGGTTCATCAAATGGTATTGTGCCCATGTTGAAAGTTTTCAATAACACTGCCAAATACGTCGATCAGTGTATCATACCTGAAACGATTGTTTATACTACAGAAGGTGCTAAAGAAATACAAAACGTAGTTGCTGGTGAAACGAAAATCATCAATGAAAACGGCGACGCCGAAATCATTGAAAACGTATTGGAACATCCATACGAAGGAACCATTTACGAAATCGATACTATGCATTCGTTTTTTCCTCTTAAAATAACCGAAGAACATCCTGTTTTGTGTTTGAGTCAGGTAGCAAAAGGCCTGAATTACGATGTCATAAGAAATCGTATTGATAAAAATATTATTCAAAACGAATGGAAAGATGTGAAAGATTTATGTGAAGACGATATGTTGACTTACTCCATTCCGAAATACACAAAAGATATTGATTCCATTGACCATGATGATTGTTACTTTTACGGAATTCTACTCGGGGATGGTTATTTTGAAAACAATAATCAAAACGGACACATTACACTTCATGCCGTGAATAAAAAACATGTTTTGGATTTTTGCGCGGATTATTTATCCAAGAAGTGCGTGCAATATCAAATCACAACGCAAGAAAATACATCCCGTATTCGATGGAATAAAAACATTGTGATTCCCATTCGTTACAGTGATGTATACAATGAAAATAAAGAAAAAATCATTTCTAGTAAATGGCTCAATCTTCCAACGGAAAAAGCAAAATATGTGTTAAAAGGGTTATTACATACCGACGGTTGCATTCAAAAAGAAGTCGTGTTTGATAACACTTCGTTTAAACTCATTGAAAATATGCGATACTTGTTATTGAGAATGGGTATATTAACAAGCGGGTCTATTCGAAATAGATTGGGTGAAAGCCATGAAACATCAAAAGGCGTCATTGAAAACAAAAAAATCAATTATGTATTGCGTATACCCCAAACGGAGGAAATATGCGAACTTCTCGACCTTGAATCGTCTGGAAATTTCTTCAAATTTTTCAAACATGAAAATTATGTATACAGTCGCATCAAATCCATTCAACGCAGCACATACGACGGCACTCTCTACGATCTACAAATGAAAGAGGTTCATAGCTACATGACACATAATGGAGTTATTCACAATGGAGGCGGTCGTCGTAATGGCTCGTTTGCTATTTATTTGGAACCCTGGCATGCAGACGTTGAATTGTTTTTGCAAATGCGCAAGAATCACGGCGACGAAGAATTAAAAGCCCGGGATTTATTTTACGCATTGTGGATTCCCGACCTATTTATGGAGCGAATTAAATCAAATGGAACATGGACTTTGATGTGTCCCGATGAATGTCCAGGATTGTCCGATGTATATGGCGACGAATTCAATAAACTTTATTGCAAATACGAAGATGAAGATAAAGGACGACGAACTGTCAACGCCAGAGATTTATGGTTCCAAATCTTAGACGCTCAAATGGAAACAGGAACACCTTATTTGTTATACAAAGACGCATGTAACAAAAAGTCGAATCAACAAAATCTGGGCACTATTAAATCAAGTAATTTATGCACTGAAATCATTGAATACAGTGACGATAAAGAAACTGCTGTATGTAACTTGGCTTCTATTGCATTGCCTACTTTTGTAGATGCTTCAGGCGTATTCGATTATGAAAAGCTGCATCACGTTACCAAAATTGTCACAGAAAATTTGAATCGCGTGATTGATGTCAATTATTACCCAACGGACAAAACTCGAACAAGTAATATGCGCCATAGACCCATTGGACTAGGTGTCTCCGGATTAGCCGACGTGTTTTTGAAAATGAATATGGCCTTTTATTGCGACGAAGCCAAAGAAATCAATCGCAATATCTTTGAAACCATTTATCATGCTGCTCTCGAAAAATCATGCGAATTAGCTGCTGTTGAGGGTCATTATGAGACATTCGACGGATCACCTGCATCCAATGGCGTTTTGCAATTCGATATGTGGGGATTTGACCCGAAAAATGGCCGTTATGATTGGGATGTTATGAAACAAAAGGTGATTGTGAATGGATTGCGTAATTCTTTGTTGATGGCACCGATGCCTACTGCTTCAACATCGCAAATATTGGGTGTAAATGAATGTATTGAACCGATTACGAGCAATATTTACAACAGACGCACTTTGGCGGGTGAGTTTATGATGACAAATAAATATTTAATGCATGATTTGTTGAAATTGGATTTGTGGAATGAAAAAATCAAAAACAATATCATTGCAAACAATGGTAGTGTTCAACATATCGAAGCTGTTCCACAAGAAATACGAAATAAATACAAAACGGTTTGGGAAATACCCATGCGTAATTTGATTGATATGGCCGCTGATCGCGGTGTTTATATTTGTCAAAGTCAGAGTTTGAATTTATGGCTGGAAGAGCCCGATTATAATAAATTGACATCCATGCATTTTTATTCATGGTCAAAAGGATTGAAAACGGGAATTTATTATTTACGTCGACGTGCGCGTCATCAAGCTCAGCAATTTACAATTGAACCCGAGAAAAAAGAAATTCGAAGTGAATCTTTTGGCGATGATGAACATGTATGCGAAATGTGCAGTGCTTAACGGCGTTTTCTAGTAGAACGTCTTTTTTGTTTATGCTTTCTACGGGTAACGCGCTTACCACCAAATTTACCCGGTCTTTTTTCATATTTAGCGTAAGCTGAAGTAGCCTTTCCTGTACCAACATTAGAACCAAAATAAGATCCCAACATATTAGCAGTTGTGTACCCGATGTTTTGTGCAAGTTCTGATAAAGTTTTCTCATCCCCGAATTGTCTTAATGTAAATTTTAAATCACCTGAATTTCCAATATCACTTTGTTGAGCTCCTAATTTGGTTTTTTTATTGTAATATACCTGTACCTTGTTGTTATCTTTTGTTATATATTCATTCCCATCTGGTGCAATATATACATTATTTCCATCAACATTATATTCATCACCAAGTGATATATTAGAACCATCAAATGTCAAAAAAGCCTTTTCATGGAAATGTGATTTTTGTTCTCTTGTAAACCAATCACAACAATATAATTCCTGTTTTTGTTGTCCTGTTATTCCTATTTCTTTTACTTTGCTGAAAAAATAATCACTAAAATCTTCTATAGTAAATTCTTCTTGAATTTCTGATTCATAATGTGAATATTTTGGATCATTGCCCTTAAGTACAGAATTTCCATAATTCTGAACAAAATTATACCATCTTTGTATATTGTAATCCTCTTGAACTTGTGTTTCCATCATTCTTTTTATTTGAGGAACTAATGTTACTAATCTATCAAACATTTTATAAATATTTGCATTTATTCTCCATAAATTATTTCCTTTTTGTTCAAATTTAGGTATTTTCAATTTTTTCATCATTATACTTGAGGCTGGTGTGTTTTCGTTTTCTTCCGTCTCTGGTTCTTGCTCTGTAAAATATTTATATATAACTTCGAAATTAGTATTCATTTCATTTATTTGTTTCATCAATATATCCTTCTTTTTATTCGTTATTTCGTAGTCATGAATAAAATTTTCGAAAAAAGATGGATCAATATGTCTGTCTTCCTCTGAACTGCTTGGGAATTCAATAGCTCGTCTCAAATTTCCTACTTTAGCTCCCTCTGATAATATATCTTTTAAATTATAAGTTATGAAGTAAGCAACCCCTGCTTTTGCTGGTAATTGGTTTTCGTTTTCTACTTTTTCTTCTGTTAAATCATCCGGAAAATTTCTGTATTTTGTTACTATTCTTTCATAATTATCAGCATCAAGTAATACTGGTTCATCATTTTCCTTTATACCAGTCAATCCATTATCATAATTATCTATATTATACGTTTCATCTAATATATTAGTTTGAGTTATCAATTTTTCATCATTCATAAATACTTCTTTGTATTTTACATCAGAGGATAGAGTAGTCATATATACATTAATCATATAAAATTATTCGTTCAACAACATATTTAAAAATATATGAAAATTTTAAATATGGACGATTTCGTATTATCTAATTTACATGAATCAAGAAATGAATGGTGCGCCCGTTTAGTCAGTATTTTTACTCCTTTAGTAAATGAGGGTATTCGATCTATTTTCAATGAAGCGCTAAAAATGTGCGCCGAAACTAATAAAGAGAAATATTTAATGACATTTCAAAATTTATTAGCGCGAATTCCTAAATGGAATGCCATAATCATTGAAGATGAAAGAAAAAGAATTGTTGAAAGAAGTGGTTGTAATTATTTAGAAGATTTAATTACATGTGTCCATATTATTCAATTGAAAGTTCTCACATGCATTCGTGTAGGTAACAAACAAAAACAAATCGATATTTCTATTCCTAAACTCGACAATTTCGTCCATAAAATTTATATTCAAGTTGCTCGTAAATGCTATGCAAATGTTTATTTATTTGAAAACCGAATCAGTCCACTACAAATGCAGAAAAACAACAGAGAATTAGATCAAATCATCCAAGAATGTATTTTGATGACGATTCGTGAAAGTATTCCAACCGAAGAAATCATTCGTGCATACATGGATGAAACCAATGAACAAGAAGAAGAAGTCATCATCGAAGATATTAAAGAAGAAAAGAAAGAAGAAGTCAAAGAAGAGGAAAAGAAAGACGAGCCAAAGGAAGAAGAGCCAAAAGAAGAACCTCCTGTAGTGCCGTCCATTGTTAATAAAGACAATGAAACCGTGACGACAAAATTGTCTTTTAATGACTACGACTCGGCCCAAGACGCCACCACTGGACTCATTGAAAACATTGAGGCGCCGAAAAACATTGAACGCCTTGAAGAAATCAGCAATGCTCGTGCATTGGAACGAAAACTCGAAGAAGAACAAGAGGAACAAGAAGAAAAAATCAAAATCCACACAGATAATCTGAGTTTAGGTGATTTGGACATTTTGGATATGGATACAAATATTCCTATTAACGAAAATTTGGTTTTGGATGATGTTGAAGTTTTAGCGTAATTCGTTAAACATTAGATAAATATATTTAATGTTTATTTATAATGGAAAAAATCTTTTTCTTGGCTTTCATAATCAGCGTAGTATATTTCATTTTCAAAGCCGTCGAAATGAAATATTTCGACAAGTCACCGAAACCATTGAAGCTCATTGTGCGCGACACAATCATTGTTTTTGTCTGCAGTTTCGTCCCAATACTCATGTTTTTCCAATTTGACGGTAAAATGACGGAAATTTTTCAAATGGGCGAAGAAATCGAGGGACCCGCCGAAGTATTTACCGGTGAACCTGGATTTTAATTCATTGTTGATAATAATCCCCTAAAAAAATAAACATATATTATATATTTTAACATGTCTGATAGAGCCTCATCCAATGGTTCAAATAAATCCTCTGATAAAACAAAAACAAAAGCAAAACGCAAGCGATGCCCAAAAGGAACACGCCGTAATAAAGACGGCGATTGTGTTCCTTTAAGCATGTTTCAAGCTGAGCAAAAAACACAAAAAAAGCGTTGCCCGAAAGGAACACGTCGTAATGAAGCCGGTGATTGTGTTCCTTCAAGCGGTGCTGCTACAAAAACCCGTATTGAAAAACCTATGTTAAAAGGAAATTCCGAATTAGTTCAGTTTTCGTTTAATGACGCGCAATTAACGACGTTTCAACCAATGGTAAGTGATTCGCCTACATCGGCTTTATCATGGCTAAATGCTATGTATGCATTAAGCCTAATTAATACAAAGCGAATGGAAAAAGAAGCAGCTGAAAATGGTAATAACACCATGTCATCTGTATATGCTAAATACAATATGCAGGATATGTTCGGTAGACTATTTTTCGATCGAAACCATATTGTTAAACAAGGTAACGATGATCAAGAATTATTACGAGATATCAAGGCGTATGAGAATACTATTAAAGATCATATTTTTCATCAAAAAATAGAAGATATATTGAAAGAGCGCTTACATGATAACCATGCGACTATTATTGCTTTGTTTTGCGTTGATAGAACACATTTCCCAGCACAAAATACTTGGTATCATTATTTAATTGCATATAAACTTAAATGGACCGACGAACAAGGCGACCATGAAGAAGTTCAATTATATGATCCACTAAATGAACACTACGTGCATGAATTTAGTCAATTGATAGGGTTTGGAAGACTAGGTAATTCTATACATCGCTATCTTTCTCGAGCTGAATTAAATATGCCGAAAAAAGAAGTATATTACATCACATACTTTACATTTTCATCATACAATATACCTAAACAAGATATACCATTAAAACCAAGAATACCTTCATTTATGTATCATGATATTAGTCCTCGAACAGCATACGCTACGAGACATTTCAGCGCACCTATAAAAGTATTAGGTCGTCGTTCATTATTTCAAGTTTCATTTACTCCTGAACAATTTCAACAATATAAAAGAATAAATTATTATGATCACGGAAAACGTTTTGATGGTGGTTCTTGTGTTATACATGCATTGTTTTCATTAGGATTAAGAAACGTTACAGAAGCGAAAAAAGATGTTCAAGTTATGGATTATAGAAGCAAAAAACAAAAAGAAGAAGGAGTTTACCGTAGAATCAATGCAAAGTATTTAGAAAATATAATGAAGTTACCAAAAGGTTCAATAAAAGTTTGGATTAATAAATGTGTTGATACAACCGTAGAAGATGAATTAAAGAGAGTGATGAATTTATTATTGGAAAACAATCATGCTACAATATTTGGTGTATCATTTTACGATAATGATGAAAAAAAAACAAGCGGCCATGCAGTAGTTGCATATAAAAGAGATGGTATAGTAGAATATTTCGATCCTCAAACGTTTAAACGTACAAAAAACAATAAATCAATTGTAAGTGTTATGAAATCATATGGCAACTTAGACTTACATGATTTTGCTACGTTTCATTTTGCAAACTATAAAACACAAGATGATATTTTAATCGATGATACATCATGTAGACTGAAACTCGGTGATAGTCGTAGTCCTGATGATAGTCCTAATAGAAAATATGACATAAGTTTCGATAAAGACAAAGATTATCCTACTAGTTACTAAACAACAAAATAAATTTATATAAAAATTTTTCATAATTATAAATAATGACTGAACCTAGACGAGCAACCATGTCCGACTTCTTGCTATTTGAAAAACCAGACAAGCCAATTCACGAAACCACCATTCAAAAAAACCAAAAAAATTTTGGTGAAAGAAAACGAATCAAGCCATGACGCACTGGTTCAAAAAGCCAGCAACAAATCGTTCCGAAAGGCTTTAAAAAAGGGTTTCGTAAATAATGTTTTATGGTATACACTTTGCGTATGAATGATTTGTTTACATGAAACAAGAATGGAAACAATGATAATATGTGAGATAATATATGGGTTGATCATATATTTTCTTTATCGATTTTACTCTCTTTTGCGAGATTGTGAATGATTTTGTTATGATAATTGTCTTTATTAGAACCCGCCATAGAACTCACTTGAATATTTACACATTTATTCGAAAAATCAGAGTCCATGTTCTCATATTCGGGATTCGTTTGTTTCCATTCTAATAAAGAACCAATGCTTTTCCGCGATACTTCTTGTATGGCACTACTTATTTTTTCATTGGATTCTTCTTTTCCCCATTGGTCACTTTCTTTGATATAAAGGGTTTCACGCTTTACATCTGTGCAGTGAATCGGGCGCTCATATAGAGTCAATTGTTTCAAGTGGTCTGTGATTATTTTTGTCATCCCTTGAACAAATCCCAATTGTGCATTGTTCTCCAAATCATCGTGCGAAATCTCTATTCGTTCAATGAAATCTGAAAAATTAATTGCATTTTTACATCGGTCATTGAGAAACATGTTAATATTGAAATTATTATTGTTGATATTGTTTGTGGTATTTCCTATCTTTTCTACCATAGACGTAATCATTTCATCTTTCTTTTTGATTTCATTCAACAACTCATCGCGCTGTTCTTTCATCTCAACAATCGCCTCACACATCAGCTTCTTATATTCATTGATATCGTCCATATTTTCCGTTTTTACTTTTGGTGGTTCATATTTACATAATTTTTTATGTCTATAAAATGATGAACTATGTTTATAGTTCTTACCACAATCGCAAGTGTAAGAATTTTCAGTAGCATTTTTATAGCTTAATGTAGCATTATGTTTTACGCTTTGATTATGTTTATTAAAATCACCACGACGCCTGCATGAATAGTCACACTTTTCGCAATAAAAATTATGAAGAGTTTCCGAAGAATTTTGCATAGCGTTTTTCATATATTTATGCTACATAATAATTCTTCTAAATATTTTTTCAAAAAAAATATTACAATCACACACAAAAAAAATGATTTTCAAAAATAAAGCATTATGCTCTAAAATCAAAAATCCAAAAAACCTCGGAAAATTCTTTTTTCGTATAGTGAAAAATGGACATTTTTAAAATGTCCAAAATGAAATATTTCAGAAGAATCTTAACAAGTTTTTTTGCGTTCTTTTGCAATGACACCTAAATTTCCGTTTTTAGTATAAAATTTTATTTCTCAAATGGTAAATGGTTTGAAAGAATATATTTTACATGTTATAAAATATATTTGTATGTGTTTATGCGTAGCTGTGCATAGCGTCGATATCAATGATTGGCGCGTTTTCATCGAGTTCAGATACAGCATATTTATTAAAAAATTCGAATCCTAATTGGCGTTCGGGTGTGTGTTTATGCACCGTTCGCGCAATCATTTTGTATAACTTGAAATTAGGATAGCGTTCATTTCCATTTTTCTTGTATAAAATGTTCAAATCGTTATCATCCGTGCACCATCGATGAACGGTCTGTTGCAATTCATTCATATCTTCGTAATTTTCATCATCAATAATGAAATCGTAAATGGAACATCCGAGGCGACATAAATCGAAACTCATATTTGGATCAATGCGCGGTTTGTTTTTGTTATAAAAGGGTTCACAATTGTATTGCGTGGCTGCATCACCACCGGGTGCAAAGCTGTCACTACAGAAGATTTTACCTTGGTATTTGTAAATACTGCGTCCGAAATCGATGATTTTGAACATTTTACCGTAAGTAGGAACTTTATAATAGACGTTATTAAATTTATAATAAACGAATTCTTGGTCAACGGTTTTGTATACAATATTATTAGTGTGTAAATCATTGTGTGTAAACTGAAATGTTTTTTGGTAAATCAATAAAGACAAGATCACTTGTAATAATGCAGCCGAACCGTTCATTTCATCAATTTCGGAATTTTCAAAGAGTTCATCCAAAGTTCCGTCGCATTTTTCCAAGCAAATCATTTGAACAGGAAAATTATTGATGTATGCGAAAACGTTTTCTCCGATCGACATCTCACTATCTTCAGCGCTGTCATCATCTTCTTCATCGCTATTATCATGATCATCACCGTCGTATTCTTCGTCTTCATCACTTACAATATCACTGTCATCTTCGTCATCTGATTCGCCATCATCTTCAACAGGTTCCTTTGCATAAATTTCCTCTAAATCACCGAGTTCTTCAACTTTATTTAGCAATACATCCGCTTCGTCTAAAGCAACAATATCCGAATCGAGTTCTTCGATATTATTAGAAGAAATATTCAATTTATTACGATTGGTTCTCGAGCAATTCAAATATTGCTTATATAAATCAAATCGACTCACGCTAAATAATTTATTCAAATTGTCTGAAAAGTAATTGGAGTCCCCCAAATAATCAAAATCATCACTGATGTTTATTTTATATTTATCTTGAACAGTCAAGAAGGAACCGTAAAAATCAATTCCATTGGAGAACTTGTAATTATGAAGTAACTTACTTGATAAAAAGCTGAAGAAATTATCAACATATGATGAATTGTTCTCATTTAATAGTTTTTCGTGGACGTTTTCATTGTCGTTATATTTAGGTAATGTTCGAATATTGTCATCTTGCACATCGTATTTACCGATCATATATCTAATAGGGTCCAAAAGTGGTGAGAATTTGATAAAAATATCCTTATTTTCAGTATTACCATTTTGGATATTTTTGACGGTTTTCAGATCCACAATTTGATATTGATTATCAAATCCTATTTTGTTGTAATTAGATGAATCCATATTGAAAAACACTGAATAAAGAGGATTGTATTTATTGACTTCTAAATTATTATAAGGATTATATCCTGAATTTGTGTCCTCTTCGCTTGGTTGAAACTGAGATTTCATATTTTTAATGTTCATGTCTTCTGAAACGGAATACGATAGCTGAAACTTTTCTACACTGTCCATTTATAATCAACAAAAATATTATATTTACTAAAAACAAACGGGTAAACTATTTCGTCTATAATTTGTCAAAAATATATATATTAAATTCAAATGACATTGGAATTGAAGAAATTCAATATGAGAGATATTACATTCAAAGCAAGTGAAAATAAAGGTCCAGTTGTGGTTCTCATTGGTCGTCGTGACACGGGTAAAACCTTTTTAGTGCGGGATTTGTTATATTATCATCAAGACATTCCCATTGGAACGGTTATATCCGGAACAGAAGCCGGTAATGGATTTTATAAAGAACACGTTCCTAAATTATTCATTCACGATGAATACAATACTGTATTAATCGAGAATATTTTAAGGCGTCAAAAAACGGTGCTAAAGCAAATGAACAAAGAGATTTTGACATATAAGAAAACGACGATTGATCCAAGAGCATTTGTGATCACGGATGATTGTTTATATGACCAAAGTTGGACACGTGATAAAATGATGCGTTTACTTTTCATGAATGGACGCCATTGGAAGATCATGTTGATTATTACCATGCAATATCCACTGGGTATTCCGCCCAACTTGCGTACAAATATTGATTATGTATTTATATTGCGAGAACCTTATCTAACAAATAGAAAGCGTATTTGGGAGAACTATGCATCTATGTTTCCTACATTAGAGAGTTTTTGTGCAGTCATGGATTCAACAACAGAGAATTATGAATGTTTGGTGATAAACAATAATGCTAAATCGAATAAACTGACGGATCAAATATTTTGGTATAAAGCAGAAAACCATGGAAATTTCAGACTGGGCTCAAAAGAATTTTGGGAAATCAGTAAAAATATTGGTTCGGACGATGAAGATGAGGCATATGATCCGAATAGTCATAAAAAGAAAAACAAAGGTGCAAATATCAATGTGAAAAAGTCAAATTGGTAAAAATTGATTTTGTTTTATAACTACTTCATATAAAACAAAAAATGGGAAACGCCGTCTCGATTATAGATATGAAAATAGAAACTTGTTCAAAAAAGAAAGAAATCCAACGTAAGCCGTTACACAAACAAGAACAAGAAAAATCCGTTCAATTATCTACTAAAATATCTGGAAAAAGCTCTTGATTTTACGCGTTTTGCGGGATTTACGTTTAGATTTACCGCCTATACTTCTTCTTGAAGCGGTTTTTAACATTTCTTTATGTTTTTTTAATTGGTTTGGAGAAAGTTTTCTCTCTAAATTTAACAAGTCGTCTTCTCTTTCAATAAGTGCTTCAACTTCTGGGTTCACTGTTGCTTGTTTTTGATCTTTATATAATTTTAAAATTTCTTTTGCTCCTGGAGTGTCTGGAGTTTTCAAGTCTTTCGAAACCCCCTTCAACTGCATCGAAAGAATTCGTTTTGCAAGTTTTTTATTTTGATGGTTTCTTTCATTTTCCGCTGGATTTTCTCCGGAAAGTAAACTGGTCATGTAACGAAAACTCTTTGTTAATTGTTTTCTAGATCTACGACCTGATGGCATTATATATTATATCAATATTTTTTATTGAAATAATAAAGGAAGGAGAATAATGGAATCGAACCAATAACCTCTCGTACGCTATACAAGTGCTCTACCACTGAGCTAATTCCCCGGTGCGACAACTGCAGGACTCGAACCTACGCATCCATTGGATAATGCCTTAGCAGGGCATCGCCTTAACCACTCGGCCAAGTTGCCATTTTTTATAAATAAATTAAACCCTAACCTAGTTCATTTTTTCATAGTCACAATTTATTTGTTAGCATCTCTGAAGAGTTGTTCATTATGCGCCTTTGTTTCTTCTTCTGTCGTGGCGTCACGTTCTTCAAAATTAACAGTTTCGTTAACTCCTACCAAATCACCATCTTTAGTGATTGATTGTGTGAGTTTATTCCCCGTCTTTTCAGACATCTTAATATTTTCCTCGATGGCCTTGCGCTTGCTTTCCTTTACTCGTCTATCGAATTCTTCTTTAGCACGTGTTTCATTCTTGATTTTCTCGCTATGAAGTTGATTCAATTCTTCTTCCATGAACTCGACACGACCAGTCTTGTATGCATCAGGATCCCAAGGAATCCACATGCCAATTGGACCCACAAAAATATCGTGATTAGGATCAGTTTCACGAAGTTTCTTGCACTTCATTTCGGCTTCTTCTTGAGTTGAGAAAACTCCACGAACCTTCAACCCGCGCACTGACGTTTGGAAATTGTTTTCTTTTTGAAACTCTCCGTGTAGTTTATCTCCATTTTGGTCCATGAATGTCTTGAAATCATCTTCAATGGTCGAGTTTTTCAAGTTTTCCTTTTCTTCGTCAATGAATTCGTGGAAATCTTTAACAACATCATCGACCTTCAAACTATATTTATACGAAAGAAAATTCAAAAAATCAACGGTTTTAGTGATAGTTTTAGTAAAATCCCATTGTTTCACGAATTCATTGAAAACAAATCTTTCTTTATTCTTGATAATAGTTTCGGGTGAAACAAAAGACAAACATGCGAATTTTTGTCCGGCGATTGGTTGATCTTCATCGCATAAATCAATATATTTAGGGTTTTCTTGACCATTCGGCAATATTTTTCTTTCAAATCCACTCATTATATTTAATATGAACGAATATTATTTAAGTTATTTTATATTAAACTTTTTTTATTTTCATATAATATATATGTCTGGCACAGATTTTAGCGAACTTATTAAGAGAGCCATCAAATACTTAGTTGAAGGTGTGATCGTGGCCATTGCTGCTTACACCATCCCCAAGAAAGCTCTTAATATCGAAGAAATTGTAATCATTGGTCTCATGGCTGCTGCTACATTCTCCATCCTCGATGTGTTTGTCCCTTCCATTGCTAGTAGTGCACGAGGTGGTGCCGGTTTCGGTATTGGTGCCAATCTCGTCGGATTCCCTAGAATGTTCTAAGGTTAATACAATAATATAATAATAAATGAATTTAATTATTATATATTTTTACATTTATGACTATCTAGCATCATTGAAACAATATTGAGTTTATTACCGTGAATGCGTTTTTGTTTTAAATAATAAACATACATACCGTGTCCTAGAACACCTAATATCAATGCGTAACTCAATACAAGTGTGTTATACAAATATACAGTCGTAGAAATTTCACTCGATTTCATTTCAATACTCTCATTTTCATCACTTGTCAATTCGGCAATCATATTGGAAGTAACGTAAAAACTACTAGGTGGTTCTTGAATATTTAACTCGTTCAAATTCACTTTGTATATCAGAAATACTAAAAAGACAAATATTAATAGCGATACGAATATACCAAATGTATATGGTTCCATTTTAGTCGTGATCAAAAATATAATATATATGAAAAAACTGTTTATTATAGATGAAATCAAATATCCGTATTTATATTCATTTAGCACAACGAATCCTTCTTTTTCGGGTTCTTCCTTTTTCTTCTCAACTACAATTGAGTCTGGGCTATACCAGTTTAATATGAATGTCAATACAAATATGCTGACAAATAATATAACATGTTTCATATAATGATTGTCTTTTAGAAATCGCTGCGTCGTGCAATTCAATAACGTACTTATGTCCGAACTAATCAATAAAAAATATATGAAAAACAGTGACAACATAAATTGGTTTATTACATCCACATTCATTATATATTGAACTTACATTTTTTTCAATTTATTATGCAATAGATTCAATTCCTCTTGTGTGAATGCATGTTTTTCGAACATTTTGCAGATAATTGTGCATACATTTTCTTCTAAAAACGTTTCAATATTAGAACGTAGTTTCTCATCTATAACTTTTTCAAGTAGCTCATCAGGCGATGGCTCGGCTTTCCCGACAACTGCTTCGGCTACTTTTCCTTTTAAATAACTATCTGTGCAACTCATTTATATATAGTATTATTTTTTTGCCGATTTTTTTTTCGTTTTATTATGTTTTCCACCCGCTGTTTTTTGTTTTTCTGTTAAACATCGAGTCAAGCAATCCTTTATTTTACATGGTGTTATTTTTTTCATGACATTATCAACCATAGAATGAGCATCTATTTTTGCAAATGATTCGTCTAATTTTGCTTCTACATGTTTCACAACGGGTGTCAATATTTTATCATTTGCACATATGAATTCTTTAACAATATCTTTTATCACCTTTTTAATATCTTCATTTGTATTAATCACCTCAATTACTGCGGTTTTTATTGTTGCTTCTGACATTATATATTATATTGATAAAAAATTGATTCGTTTAATTACAATTTATTATTTATTAAATATTGTAATGCATGCATTGAAGACCAATTTTTCGAAGACTAAGAAAATCAAAACCACTCACACTAAAGAAGAAAAGGCGAAATTGTGGGAAGCATTTGACAGTGATACTATAAAACCAGAAACTCATTTTGAAACACATGAAACCGATATGTGCAGTCTTTGTGATAATGTTTTAGAAATATCTGAAAATGGTCTACCTGCGTGTAGAAATGCTGATTGTGGCGTCATTTATACAACCGTGTTTGATTATGGACCCGAATGGAGAGCAAATCCAGAAGATAAAAATGGTCATGACCTTACACGCTGTGGTAATCCAATCAATCCTTTATTAGTTGAGTCTTCTTTTGGGTGCAAGGCTATTTGTGGTAACACTGCAAGTTATGAAATGCGCAAAATACGAAAGTGGATCGAATGGCAATCCATGCCTCATCGAGAAAAGTCGCTATATTCTGAATTTCAATTTATATCAACGATGGCACATAATTCAGGTATTCCCAAAATTTTCATCGATAATGCGATGGCTATTCACAAAGATATTTCGGAACAAAAAATGTTTAGAGGACTCAATCGTGATGGTATTAAAGCCGCATCTATATACATCAGTTGTCGAGTCAATGGCTGTCCACGAACAGCACATGAAATCGCTGAAATGTTCAAGTTAGATAAAACAAGCGCCACTACTGGATGTTCTATGGCCGTGAATATTTTGAACAATATTGAACGCAACTGCGATCCATCGCAACAAAGCGAATTGGGATCTACAAAACCGATTGCATTTATCGATAGGTATTGTAGTAAACTCAATGTAAATGATGAATTGACGAAATTATCTAAATTCGTAGCATGTAAAATAGACAGTCAGAGTATATTGAGTGATAACGCTCCTAACTCCATTGCAGCTGGAATCATTTACTTTATTTGTCAACTATGCAATCAAAATGTTTGCAAAAGTGACATTAAAAAAGTGTGTAATGTTAGTGAGGTGACAATAAATAAATGCTTTAAAAAGCTCGAGTCTATTAAAGAGAAAATTATTCCAAAAATTATTTTAGATAAATATTCTTAAACGATGGTCTTAGGAAGATAGAAATATAAAATCAACCCAACAAGAAGCCATACTACAAAACTAGAACATACATCAAATGGATATACTAGGAATTTATACGGTAAAATCAAATTGTAATATAAAACAGGAATCACTGTGGCGATGGACATGATTAAAATGCTATAAGCGTATGCATGTAAACGTTTTTCTGTTACAAAGAACAGACTCACTAACTCAAGGGGTATTGTTATTAATATACCTGCTAAAAGAGGGTTACTATTATTAGCCAGCCATGTTGAACCTGATAAAATCGTGCCACCAATTATGAAACGATATACAAGTGTGTAAAAAAAATTATCCATATAGAAACTAATCACATTTTTTTTATGTTCACATTTTCTCTAATGCCTTTTTATTACATGTTTTGATCGAACGATTTAATATCATTTTCCCCCGAAGTATTTTTGTTAAACACTGTTTAATGGAAGATGTTGGTTCAAACTCCAACTCATATACATCGAATGTGGATGATGTCTTGTTTTCATGATTCGACCAAATGCGCGGGAAATGTTGATAGAAGAACAGTTTATGTTGTAATTTATTGATGTTCAAATTGTCTAATATTCCTAAAATATATTTTTTAATAAACAACAAAGATGGTAATTCACTTTTCTTAATCTTATTAATGAAATCATTGAACATGGTCATTTTACCGCGCAAATAAAGATGCACAAACAATATGCTCCATATGTAACAAAAGTGGTTTTGTGAATCCGTATGTTGAATGTTTATATGTGTTTTCAGATCGCCGTCTTCCAAATGTATTACATCGGGTGATATGAATTCTTCGAACCCGCCTGTCGGTTGCAAATTATATTTTGGATAAACAGCGTTTACTGTGAATTCGTAGCATTTACACAATTTTTCACTGAGCGCTTTCAAAAACTCTTCGTTTTTAAATATAATTTCGGCTAATTCCAAGAAGCAATTTTGAGTTCCGGAAATAAGTCCATTGCCTTCGTCGTCGTATATTCCCGACATTGAATCAAATATAACGATCTTTTGCTGTTGTAAATCAACAACAAATGCACCATAATGACCCCCTTCTCCCAAATTCAAACCAAATATCGTGTATATGATGGACTGTTTTGTTATTTCCGACGCTTTTATTTTATTTATAGCGTTTTGAATATAATTTCGAATGGTTATTTCATTTTCTTCGGAAGCGTCTATTTTCCAACCATCATTTTCGCTTATATTGACGGTTTCGGAATTCAAATAAATTGAATGTTCACGCTCGATTCCAATTTTTTTGAGGATTTGTTCTAATCGATTTTCCTTACTTTCCATAATATATTGCCTAAATAGCTCATTCGCATTTTCGAGTAACACTAAATCCAATGCTCCATGATTTTTGATAAGATCTATTTGCATGGCGTCTAGTTCTCCATATTTATCGCTAACAAGCTCGAGTGGTATATGAACGTTCATTGTATGTGATAAGAGTTTTTTATATCATAGTCATAAAAATATAAAAAACAAATCAATTTTTTACTTTGCCCTATATGGAATGGCATATGGATTAGCCTTCAATACATTATACATATCAGAGTCGTTTCGTTGAATATTAATATTTTGATTTAATGGATTATGTCCGTTGAGTTTTCCCATACTATGTATCGAAGGAATATCACTTGGTCCATTCGGGATTGATGGACGGTCGTTGAGAACATTCGAATATTGATTTTTAGAATCTTGATGAATATGTCCGTTATACAATTTCATATTACCTTGTATTAAACGTCCTTCAATTGTCGACGACTTAATATCATTGTTACGTTGATTGTATTCAGCATCATATGAACGTGTGTTTTGCAATCCAGCTCCAGCGCTTGAATTACCAGTATAACAAAAATCCCCTTGTGTTGAACGAGCAGTCGATGCTTGTTGTTCATTAGATACCAAATAACCTCCTTGACTCTTTCCTTGGAAATTCAAATGTGTTTTTTCTTCCAATGTATCACGCAATGTGGGTGCGAGTTTATCATTTGGATCAAACAAATAACTCGAATTTACAGATGATTTAGCATTTTCATATAAACGCATGTTTCCAATGGTATTTTCTTTGCGTGTGGGTCGCAACTGTTCCATTAGAGGAGCAATGGCAGCACCAAATGCACCGCCAATGGCGCCAAAATAATCGACTTCGGAACTTCTATTATTTGGATAGGCGTGTTTGCTCTTTATTCCATAATCACTTTCAGTGGCGCCTCCTTTTCCAGATGCTCCTACACCTGTAATTGGATAGCTTTCTAATTGAATTCGATGTGGTTCGTTATGTTCTCCATCTACATAAATAGAGTTATTTCCATATGCAGCAACACCTGAATACTCCACCGCAGTATCAGGTCGACTGACGTGTCTTTGAATGGGAATAGAACGCATCGTTTGGCCTTTTTCTAAACCAGTTGTTGTCATATATCGATCCTGTGTCATTTCGAAATCGCGTTCCGGTCTGTTTTTCTCTTGTTTACCTTGAGAACCCATTGTTTTAATTCGACTATTTGCGGGTCCTTCGTAACCCAATATACTATTACCACTGGCCTTTGGATTCGTCGAAACACGCATTTCATCGACTGTCTTTGCAGTCCATAGTTCTCTGTGTTCCATACCAGAATTGAATCCCCCTTTTCCTTCTGATGTATACCCTAAATTTAATCCAGGGGCCACTTGTTCTTCTTTAAATGGATTAATATTATTCATGGAACTACTTGGGTTGACACGAGAACGATAAAACTCATTGTTATTCGGCATACCATGTGCATATTGATAATTGTCTCCAGGCTTGAACAAAGGTGCTTGTTCTTGTTTTGAAACAAACTGAGAACCCGAACCCACGTGATTATCCAATATTTGCTCATACGAATTCATTTCTTTAGTATTACCGCGAATACTGCCTCCAAAATAAGGCACCATATTATTATGTTGGAAATGGTCCTTTGTTACTTTTTCACCGGTTAACGAATAATATTCTTCGCCTTCGATGGTCATTGTTTGATTTGCCATTTGGCTATTATTGAAATATTTATCTGTATATGCGGTCTTCGGTTGATATTTATTCACTACAGATAATCTGGATGTTAATTCGTCTTCATTTTCTTTAATAGTATACGGATAATTTTTGTCTTTTACGTTTGTATTAGGTAAATCATTATTTGCAAACCCTTCTTGGCTCTCTTGGTTACATGCTATATATAATCCACCTATTGCAACAATCGGTATAGCTAATTCCATAATAATATATATAATATATTATTATTTTAACATTTCAATTAATGTTCTTATTTTTATTTTTATATCTATCTTTTTCTAAACTTCGTGTGGATTCACTATGTTCAAAGGGTATTTCAATATGTTCTTGATGATTATTCAACGGAATATCCCAGCGAATATTGGTTTGATCACGCAACAACCAAGCGGGTTGCGAAGCACGAGTCTCATCAATAAATGATGGTTCCACCATATATGTTTTTTCCATTGTTTGTGCAGCTGTATCGTCATATTGGTCTTGATTGCGTTTCAATTTGCGATTCAATCCTCTAAAGTCGTTTTCTAATTCAAGTGTATTTGTTCTTAAATTGGCACCCCATTTTTGTAATCGTATATGAGGGTCCTCCAAAAAAGACGTGTTTATACCCGGACCAGGTGTATCCAAATGATACAACCCTACACTAATACTTTCTTGTAATTGTTTTTTCGTTCTTGCATCATCATAATTAAATCGTGTAAAAGACATATATATTTAACATACTTTTATATTTTCGAAAAAAAGGAATAAAATGGTTTATTTAAAGTTGATTTATTGGAGCGGTTTTGCAACATCCATAACTGCGACGATGCCACTGACTTATGCCATGTTCTCGAATTCCGTCTAAATGTTTCTTTGTTCCATATCCCACGTTCGTTTTCAATCCATATCGATTCTCTAATTCTGGATATTGTTCACATAATTCCAAAATATATGTATCATGTTCATATTTAGCTAAAATCGATGCGGCTGCTATAAAAGAATATGTATTGTCACCTTTTTCGACGCAAATGTGATTGAGTTGCACTCCATTATGTTTCATTGGTATAAAATCATTTCCATCTATTACTAAAAAAACATCGTTATTATCCATTTTTTCAATTGCATTTTGAATGGATGTTCTCATACATTTTAGAACAGCTTGACGAATGTTGATTTCATCGATTTCTTTTGGTTCAATAAAGTCTACACTCCATGATATGGCATTTTCTTTTATATAGTCTGCTAGAGTTTTCATTTTTTCGCGAGATTTGATTTTTTTACTATCTTTCATTTTAGAATGATCGAATATTTTAGGTAAAACCACTGCGGCTGTATACAATCTACCAAACATTGGACCCCGAGCACATTCATCCACGCCTATTTCCAAATCATTTGATTCATTGTAACAAGATTTCAACATTTATATTAAATAAAACAAATATTTATTTTTATTTACTTGTATATAATATATACTCATGCAATTAGAATTTAAAATTCCAAATTGGTTATTCATTTTGATAGTGGCAATCATAGCATTTATCTTGTTATATAATATTTTCATGTGCAGCAATAAAGAAGGTTTGGTGAATTTTGAACAAGGTGCTGAGTCGCTAAATCAATCTATCGATATTCCAATAGCAGATAGCACCACACCAAGTGCCATAAAATTATATGATAATATATTTATTTACCCCAACTCTGGTAAAGTAGTTCGTGCTTACGATAGTGGAACGTCTGGAGCAAGTTTAGAGTTAATCACATTGTATAGCAGAATCGACGGTAATGGACAAGATATAGAATACAATGAAACCAGTACATTTAATGCAGGTGGAATTACACCCCCATATTATCAACAATGGAACAGTGGTCCTTCTAATGCTAATTATTTAGCGGCAACTAATACCGAATTCAATTACTTTGGTAATGGAAAAGATACGTATGTCCACATTTTAGATAGAAACATTACAAAAACAAATGCCAATCATTTCGGTTATTATTTGAGCAAAGATGGCGATAACATCAGTTTTGATAACAATACTTTTATGGATGTTCCCTTTGTAGAATCTGCTACTCAGTTTTCCCCTACATTCGTTGAAGATGTTTCATTTAGCACTTCTAATGGAACAAACATAAATATTACAGAATCCAAAATTTATAAAATGTCGGAAAATGTATTTTTCAATACCAGAAACGGCGATTTATATATTAAAGACGCAAGTGGTGTAGATATGTTCTCTCGTAGAGGAACTACTATAAGTAATATTAGCGGAAATGGCGTAGAAGAAATAACCAATGAATATATTGGTTTAATGAAAAAGGATAATCTAGGCGGTAATTTAGTGATCTACATTGCAAATAAAGGTAATACCATGATTGCTTTATTAAAGAAAAATGATCCGGCTAATACAGAGACTCAGTTATACACAACTGGTGCTACAGTAAGATTCGACAGCAATGGCGACATTATCAACAGCATTGCGACTGACCCGAATATTAATCAAGATGAAGCATCCATTAATCAAGGAGCACAAACAGAAGAACCCGCGTCCGAACCCGATAGTTCAAATAACATGCCTCCTGGATTTCCCCCTGGAATGCCTCGTCCAGGTATGCCAACAAACAATATTTCCGATTATTACAAATGGTATTGGTTCTGGAACACTAGTGGATCTATGCCCGTTAACTTTTCCGAGGATTATATGTTGAAGACGCAAGTTGTTCCTCCTGTATGCCCGGCTTGTCCTTCTTGCCCAAAACACGAAGGCTGCTCTAATTGCGGTGGAACGGGTGGAAATGGAACCGTAGATGCATCGGGTAACTCTTTAGTTGCTGCCAACGGTGGAACTGGTGCTGTAAATAATTTGGTTTCTACAACCGGAAACGTTGCAACGGATGTTATTGACGCCGGTTCCGGCGCTCTTAATAAAACACTCGACACATCTACTGATTTATTGAAATCGGCTGGTTCTGGCGCTACCAATCTCATTGGTGATACACTAGGTCTTGCTGCAAGTGGCGTATCCGGTGCTGCTGGTATGGCACGCGACACTGTTAGTGGTGCTGCTGGTATGGCTCGAGATACCGTAACTGGCACGGTAGATTTGGCAAAAGAAACAGTTCAAGGAGGAGTCGATGTTGCTCGTGACTTTGGTGAAGGAACATATGACGTGATCAATAAGGGTATGGATGAACGCGATAATAGAGGATACGGTGGATATAATAGAGGATATGGTGGTTATAATGGTGGTTACAACAATGGCGGTTACAACAATGGTTACAATAGTGGTGGTGGAGCAAGAAATATGGGTTATAATGGAATGGGATCAGGTCCAATGAATCCTTATACATACAACGGAAAATTACAGGAAAAGCCGGAATCCAATTTCCTACCACGAACGAATGATTTCAGTGCATTTTCAAAATAAATCGTTTGATTAATATATAAATATATTTTACATATTTATATATGGAAAACTGGGATGATATATTGAATAAAGAAAAAATAAAAAATGATATCAGAAAAATATTGACGAATTATCAGGAAAATATCAAAAATATTAACTTCAAAAAAGGCATTTTTTTATACGGTTCTCCTGGTTCTGGAAAAACCCATTTCATTTGCAATCTATTAAAAGAACTCGACTATGATGTCATTAAATATGATGCTGGAGATTTGCGCAATAAGTCTCTTATTGAAAATATAACAAGTAATGATATTTCTAATCGAAATGTTCTGGATATGATGCGAGGTAAGACGCGCAAAATCGCTATTGTTATGGACGAAATTGATGGAATGAATAATGGCGATAAAGGTGGTATTGGTTCTTTGATCAAACTCATTCGTCAAAAGAAAACCAAAAAGCAACGCTTGGAACATAATACCATGAACCCCATTATTTGTATCGGCAACAATTTTTTCGATAAAAAAATACGAGAACTTGTCAAAGTATGTAATTTGTTCGAGTTTTCGTCACCTACAAATAACCAAATCAAGACGATTATACGTAATTTCATACCCAATAACCACCCCAATAACGAAAAAATAATCAATTATATTCAAGGTGACTTACGCAAAATCGAATTCATAAAAACTATATATTTAAAAAATCCCGATTTATTAAATGGTGATTTGTTTGATAATATATTGCAAGTAAAATCATGTAACGAAGACACAAAAAAAACTACTTCCAAATTATTTGAGTCATATGTGCCATTACAATCACATAATAATTATATAAACGAAAATGACAGAACCATCATTTCTTTATTATATCACGAGAACTTGATTGATTATTTGAAACATATACCTCAAAAAGAGGCGTTTTCATTATACATAAAAATATTGGAAAATATTTGTTTTGCTGACTATATTGACCGAATCACATTTCAAAATCAAATATGGCAGTTTAACGAAATGAGTTCGTTAATCAAAACGTTTTACAATAACAAACTTTTCCATGAAAAGAAAAAAAATAATCTCGATCATGAAATTCGATTCACTAAAATATTAACGAAATATTCAACCGAATATAACAATCAACTCTTTATTTATAACATGTGTCAACAACTAAACATGGATAAAAAAGATATGTATGCTTACTTTCAAGAGCTGCAAATTAAACATGGCGAGAACTTCTTTGAAAATGTGAATATCATAACTGATATGTTTTCTAATACCGGAATAACGAATCTGGATATCAAACGAATTTACCGATTTTTCAATAAAAACGTTAAAAAAGAAGATGTCGATACAGACATCTAAAAAAATAAATAATCATATATTAGTTATTTTTTTGATTTATACAACCATTTCGGTTTTCTTATTCAATTCTTCTTGCAGTTCTTGTATCTTCTTATCTTTTTCTGCGATTGTATTTTGTAAACTATTCAGTATTTGCACGGCGCGCTGTAGTGTAAGTGTTTCTTCTACTCCGTTTTGCGATATTTTATATTGCGGTTGTTTTTGTTGTTGGTCCAATACCATTTGTTTTCGCTTTTCTTCTATTTCCTTTGTTTGCTTTATGACATCTGGTTTCATATCCGGAGCACCAGGTGCATATTCTTCCAATAATCCGTCTATTTTTTCCATGAAAAAATCTTTTATATGACCTTCATGTGGAAAACGTATGAAATGGTCCACGAGTTTATCTGATGGTTTTGTGAATTGTGGATTTGGATTTTCTAATAATTTCTTTTTATCAAATGTATTATGATTATGTGAAAAAACCAGAATTGTTTTGAACGGATCCAACTGAACAAAAGGAATCGTATAATTATGTAAAAACTCTCTTTCTTCTGCTAAACATGCTTCTTCATTATATGCCGTAATATTTAACAATTCTCTTTTAAATGCAAATGTGCCTGCTGTAGAATGATTCGGTCCATAAGGTCCCATTTGATACATTTTCTGAATATGTTTGAAATAAATGTAAAGTTCACTTGAGCCTGCACACAATGCTTTTGAATTTCTCTGCAATCTATCTACAGCATGGCTAATTCGATCGGGTGGATAATAATCATCGTCATCCATATATACAATGTAACTACCAGTGCTCTTTTCGTGCATATAGTTACGTTTTTTACCCAATGTCATTTTTTCCTCAACTGGAAAATATTTTATTTGTGGAATATTTGCTGCTTCAATTAAGTCTTGTATTTTATCTGTTCCGTCATCCACAATAATCCATTCGATTCGATGTTTAGGATAATTTTGATTTTTGAAACATTCGATCATAATTGGAATAAACGGACGACGATTGTACGTTGGTGTACAAACAGAAACAAGAGGATAATGTTTTTGCTTTTCCGGCTTCTTGTCTTTCTTTTTTCCCATATATAAATATTATTTAAAATGTTTATATATTTGTTTTTATTTATTCATTTTCTTCGCTTTCTTCTTTTTCTCCATTTTCTTCTTTTCTTTTGAATACTTCACTAAATTTGACATCGTATTTTGACTTTATTCTATATATGTAACCTGCAACTACCAATACTAAAGGCATTGCTAATATCGAAACCGTAATTGGTGACATTTCTTTAAATTGATAAGTAAAAGCTGTAATAGAAAATACAATAGTTATAATCCAGAACAAATTTAAGTTGATAAATCGTATCAAACGATCAATAAATCCTTTGAGTTTTCCGAAAAATGTATCTTCGCATCCATGTAACTTAAATCCATTTAATTCATCATCAAATGATACTTTTTCATCAATTTTGTAAATGTATTTGTTCAATCGAGTTCGTCCAAATACAAATTCTAATACACCAATAAACATACCCCCAGGGTGAAAAGAGTCGTTATTTGCTAACGGTTTATAATAAAACACCGAGCAAAATGAATGAAACATGAAATAAAATATCAATGATAAATAAATTAATGGATAACCTACATACACGACCCCTACACGCACTGCAAATATTATGAAATAAGCAAGTAATTTCAAAAATCCAACTATTAGATCTAAAAAGATACCATAACCTTTATTTTTTTCTGCGTCGTCTTCATGACGTTCTGTTTTACCGGTTGTAAAAAACAAGAACCATTTATCAGGTCCATTTCTACATAAATCCATTATAATTGTTATTGCCACTGTTGCTCCAATGGCTATTTTAGGGAGTACTTCCATTAAGAATTGAGCATTTGATACAGCGGCTTCTGCTGCTTCACCAATTTTCTTTTCAATACTTTCCGTTGAGCTTACATCATTTGCATTTACATTCATTCTATCTGGTCTTGCCAATCCTTTTAGAAATTGTTGAAAGGGTGTATACGTAATATCATACATTAAGTTTGAACCTCCACCCATACCAATAAACATCGCCATAAATATCAATAAGAATTTGACAGGATAAGCTCCTGACATACAGTCTACTAGCCACGCTAAAGTACCATATGCAGGTTTTTCTTCGGATAATTTTCCTGCCTCTCCTCCTAAATATGTATGTTTTGTAAAGAAATAATCGAAATACCATATTGGAGCCAATATGAATTGTAAAAAGAAACCAGCTGTATTATAATGGTCTCCGGGGTTATCTGTCTCTACACCATCGTCATTTAATTTCGTATTTTCAAAAAGATTGATACCGTACATTGATTTAACACTTTTATCTTCGTCTAAATGATTCTCATGAGCGTCTTTGTAGCACCACAAGAAAAACCAGTTATACGTAACAAACAGTGCTGTATACCCACCAATCAATCTCAGAAACTCTTGTGCAGCTAATTTGTGGTCTTTTTCTTTCGAACACTTCGTATCATTTCGTATTGTATCCCATACTTGGCAATATCTTATAGCCATTTTTTTAATACACCATTGGAACCCAGGAATAAATGCATACACCATTGCTGGTAATAAATCCACACCAAATGACAAATTCGATAACACTGAATTTTTTTTATCACTTCCTTTACACCATCTGTCAGGTTTAGACCCATCGTTTGTTATTTCAGTTTCAGAACTATCAACTTCACCATTTAATAATCTATTAAAATCTGCAACCACTGTTTTTAATCCTAAACGTGTTAATTCATTTTCCAATTCTTTATCTGCAAAATCATATTCATTGGGTTCTGTGCATTCATTGGAATTTTCAAAACCTTCTACAACTTCAGGTTTACTCACTTCTTTTACATCGCGTTTTTCTTCGATTGGCTCGTAAATACTCTCCATTACAGGTAGTTTTGTCAACAATGATTTTTTTTTATTAATGGATTTGATCTTTTTTATATCTTCATTTTCATTCATGTTCTCCATTGATTCTTTTAATGGTTTTGATTTTTTTTTAACTTTCATTCCCTCTTTTTTATTTTGTTTCAACCAATTTGTTTCTCCCATGTTTATATTATCATTCTAAAATATTATTTCGCGTACAACAAACCGCAATTTCCATTAACAAAAGACAATACATTATATCGTTCTTCAAATAATGTCAAATTGTAATTATAATCATACAATTTCCAGTTTTGTTTGTTTACACCTATTACATTTCCATCTCCATCACAAATAATATTAAAGCTCGAATCTTCTGAAAACTCGGGAACATATGTTGTTATTTCGAGTTCAATATTTTTGAATTTACTCATATTAATTGCTCCTGATGGTTGATATTCTTTTGGGTCCGTGTTCAAACAAAAGTTATAACAATAGAGACCGTCTTTCGCATTACCGCGCGTTCGTGCATATTTTTCAATATAATCAAAAACACCTCGTGTTTGAACATTTTCCCTATATTCACCATTTAATAAAATGCCCATTGTTTCTAAAATCTCCTTTCTATTTTCTAGATTAAAATCACCCGTAATATAAAATCCGGTATTTTGGGAATCTGGATTGAATCGTGGACCGTCAGAAAATCCATATCTTGCGGCTTCTTGTTCATAATCGGCTGGTATTATAGCCGGTGCTGATTCAATCGTTAAAGGTGGCGTTGAATATGGCCAGTTAGTATAATTCGACCATTCGTTTCGCATATTTACATCATTTCTTTGTAAATAAAACATCCAACTAGATACCATTCCACTTGACGATATCAACTTTACCTTTTTTGATCCAGTGATATTCTCGAAATTGTATTGAAAAATGTCTTTCATTAAATATACTTGTTCTTTTGATGCAAACAATTCACGCTCTTCATTTGATAAGAAGCAATATGTAGCCATTAAATGCACGTCTGCATTCCATATTTTTGTTTGATTTATGAAATTCGCCGAATATATAAATATAGAAGGTGGTGTTTGTAAAAATCGAAACATCTGAAATTCCGTTCTGTTGAAATCTGGTTGAATATATGGATAATTATTTATATTATCAAAAACATCTCGCACTTGAAATAGTTCTTGAATGGGTCTCAGCGTTACGCTGATTTCCAGTTCGTTATATTGCAAACTGATTAAAGGAAATGCACATCGACTGTCCATACCAAACCAAGCATTTATTGGAATATACAACGTTCTACCGCGTATAGATGGTTCTGAACCCATAGTCGATTCCGTAAAAAATGCACTCGGATAACAATTTGCTCTTCCTAGTGATGTTGCTGGACTATATAATTCGGCTACATTACCCGTCATTTTATTAAATAAATCTTTCTTTTCGGAAGTAAAATCACGTTCTACCATTGAAGCAATATACTCACCTGAATATTTTTGCAACACAGTATTACCACATGAAATCACGATCTCACGAATCATGGATGTTCCAATATCTTTTATCCATTTGAAATCATATGGTGCCCATTCATTACCGGTTTCTACGGTTGGATGGAAAATAGGACTCCAAATATCGGGTAATGTAACAGATAAATATGTATCCATTAATAAATCAGCATAACGTTTAACTTTGAATTTGAATGTAGACGGTTCACTTAAACGTAGATCACGAGTGCCATCATAATCTATTCTAAACTTTTGCATACCAAAATTTGTATACTTGGCATATTTTACATTAAAAAAAGTTTTGGTTGGAGAACCTGTCAATATTATATTATTGTTTCCTTCCGAAATTATATTTAGTAATCCTCCTGGCATATAATATAATATGTTAAAATAATTTATATAACTTTATAATATAAATGAATATTTTTAAAAAAACAATGATTTTATTGATAATTGTCATCGCTCTATATATTCTATTTGGTTTGTATAATAAACGCATGCAAATAAAAAGCACAATGACCGAAGGGTTTGATGTAAGCGAAATGAATAAAGAATTCGAAAATATAAGAAAAGGTGATATACCTTCATTAGGCTCCTTTCAGTCATCTAATTATGACGAAGATATAGAGCTCAATCAGTTTTGCATTAAAGCATCATATAATACAGCATATACTGGCGATAAATTTGTCAACTTGGACATGGTTTCACATGTAATAGAACATGGTTGTCGGTTCTTGGACTTCGAAATATATGCTTTTGACGGAGAACCGTTTGTTGCTTATTCAACTGATAAAGAGAATATTGTTACATCGAATAAATTAACTTTATCTGAAGTGCTAGCTCGTGTTGATGAAAACGCATTTACTGCTGACACGGGAAATTTCACCACACCCAATCCCACCGATCCTATGTTCATTCATTTACGCATTATTAGCGATTATAAAGAAAGCTTTTACACTAAAATTAATCAACATGTGCAATCTATATTGGGAGCAAAAATGTATAAAAATGATGCTTCTCAAGATATGGTGAATAAAAATACAGCGATTCGATCACTGAATGGAAAGTATATTATTATATATAACACGACAAGTTCCAGTGATTATTTCAACGGAAGTTCTCTATTAAAGAAGAACATGGAATCTAGCTCAAATACTTTGAAAATGATGCATGCTGAAAACCGTCTCGCCGTTCAAGTAGAGCCACCAAATATTATAAATGATGGTTCTTTTTCGCGTGTTGATGTTACTGATTATCAAATGACAATTCCGAACAATGGACGTGGATTTAGCTATATTTTTTATTACGATAATCCTGATTCTGGAGAACTTATCCGTTATTATGGTGTGCAAATCGTGTGCATGAAATTTTATATAAATAATAATATTGAAGCATACGAGAAGCTATTTAGTAAACTAGGCGCAGCCATCGTTCCTATGTCAAATTCCATAAATTATTTGAAGGATTTATAGTTTCATAAATTATATATGTTTATTGTATATGAAACACAAAAATAACTATACAAAGAAAAATAAATTCCATAATAAATTATGTGATGATAAAATGACGTTTCAAGAATGCGAATTAACAATTCTTCGAAGCGCAGTCGATAAAGCCGAAAAAATAACATCTACTAAAATTGCTAATTCGGAACAAGTGAAAGAAATGATTCGCATTCTCGAAGCGTTTTTGATACGTAAAAAATGCGTGTGTTATGGTGGAACAGCTATTAATAACATTTTACCGAAACACGCGCAATTTTACGACAGAGAAATAGAAATACCGGATTATGATTTTTTTAGTCCAAATGCACTGGATGATGCCAAAGAATTAGCCGATATATACCACAAAAACGGATTTTATTATGCTCAGGCCGTTTCAGGAGTGCATTATGGAACATTCAAAGTGTTTGTTAACTTTGTAGCCATTGCAGATATTACTTATTTACATCCAACCATTTTTAATTCTATTTCACGAGAATCTATTCAAGTGGCCGGCATCAAATACGCACCTGCAAATTACTTGAGAATGAATATGTATTTAGAATTAAGTCGTCCTATGGGAGATGTATCTCGCTGGGAAAAAGTATTGAAGCGGTTGAATTTATTAAACGAACATTGGCCATTGAAAACCCGAAATTGTGATAAAGTTAAATTTCAACGTCCTATGGATTCACATCAAGAAGATTCCGAAGAATTATATACAATTTTATTGGATATTTTAATACATCAAGGGGTCCTATTTTTAGGCGGATATGCCACGCGTTTATTTTCCAAAATGGATAGATCGAATCATGAAATCGTTAAAAAAGTCCCCGATTTTGATGTGTTAGCCGAAGATGCTGAAACAGTAGCCATTATTGTAGTAGAACGATTGAAAGATTTGGGTTACAAAAATGCAAAAATGACAAAATATGACGCTATTGGTGAAGTGATTCCCGTGCATTATCAAATACACATTTCGAATGAAACACTTTGTTTTATTCATTCAGCTACTGCTTGTCATAGTTATAATATAATAACCGTTAATAATGAACAAATTAAAATCGCCACAATTGAAACTATGATGGCTTTTTATCTCGCATTTTATTATTCGGATAAACCATACCATGAAAAAGATCGTATTTTATGCATGGCTGAGTATTTATTCAATGTTATTAATGAAAATAGATTAAACCAACGTGGTATATTGAAGAGGTTCTCGTTGGATTGTTATGGAAAGCAAAAAACAATGCAAGACATTAGAGAAGAAAAAATCAAAAAGTTTAATGAATTGAAGGGAGACCGTAAGAGCAGAGATTATAATATGTGGTTTTTGAAATACGCTCTACAAGATTCCGATAAAATTGAAAAAATCATCAAGTCCGAGAACGACAAATCCAAAAATTTGACCGTTAAACTGGCTAAAAAGAAAAGAAAGAAAAAATTAAAAAAAGCCGTTGATGGAATAATGGGATTATTTAAATAATAATAAATATATATATATATATGATTGATTACAAATTTATAACTGAATTAATGGCGAAATCTTTCAAATATAAAAATTTTAATATGACGCCGCTTGTATTCTTCATAATGATTGAAATTTTTCAATTGAATACTTTATGGGGCGAATCTATATATCGTCGTGTGTTACATCATATTCAGAATAATTATGACATAAATAAAATTCCTTGGATTCGTACTGTTAAAAATGTTATAAATACTGACGATATGAGTGAGATTTTGAATATTGATTGTAACGATGTCAGGAAAGGATGTAATAATCTAAATACCATATCAAGTGCTTTGTCTTATTTTACCAATTCTATATATTCTGAAAAAAGTTCTATGTATTATCATGAATTCAATGATGAAACGAAAAAAGCACTTGAGCGTATAGGAAACACTATTAAAATCAAGTTTGAAGAATTATGTGGCGAAGAATTAGTATTATCTGACAGTAATGATTTCAAAGCAATTTTGTTGAAATATGAGGGCGCACATGCAAATTTCCCCATGCACTATGATTCGGAATTATCACATTACTATCGAACAATTATTTTGATAGATAAAGATGGGAATTGTCCTCCTTTTGTTTATTTTGATGAGTTTGGAAACAAGCAACATATTCATCTAGAAATAAACGAAGCAATATTCTTCAAAGGTAGTCGTACATACCATGGAGTAGAAAAAAGCGACGACCCAAATACTAAACGATATGTACTAGGATTTCAATATTTACCCAAGAATAAAATAAATTCTCCTATTCCGAAATCCATTTGCACAGAATTGAGTGGCTATAAGATTGATGATTTAGTATATAAATGTTCATATAATATATTTATAATAGTAGTTTTGGCAATTATATCGTATATATTGGAGTCAAAATATGAATTGAATGTTCCGAAAAAGACTTATATTCTTATTTGCATTATCATAATTATTTTTAGTTTTTTCTTACCGAGTATGATGCCTCTGTATATTGGAACAAATAGATGCATTAATTTAAAGATTTTATTCACATATACAATATTATGTGCGATAATGTTATTGAGAATAGATCTTACAATTTTAGGATTCATAGCATACATTTTTGCAACTGAAATGTTTTTACCTAGTTCAATTATTAAAAAAACTATAAATGATGGTGGAACATTTTATGACTGAAGTGATAGGTATTTACTGTTGAAATGATATGCTATTCAAATAACTTTGTTGTAATAATATACTACAAGGTTATTTACGTTTTATTGATAATACTTTCTTCTTTCATTATAACGGTCGATACATTTATCCATTTATCATCAGCTAAATAATATTGCAGTGCAGTTTCTTTATAATCGTTACTCTTTTGGTTAGGTATATAAACTATTTTGATATTTATAAAAAATTGAAATAAAATGATGAATAATATAATTACTACAAAATCAACTACAATCATATAATGACGCACGTATTATCTCTTGGAGCAATTAACAAGCTTACTAATGAATATGTTTATCCTAAAATAGCCAATAAAAAAGATGGATACATTTGTCCTGAATGCAATAAGGATGTAATTTTATGTCAAGGGGAAATTAGAGCTTATCATTTTAGACATAAGGTAGATAGTGTTAATCCATGTCATAATTACAGCAATCCAACAGAAACACAAATACATAAGGACGCAAAAATATTATTAAAAAGCTTGTTAGAAAGAAAAATTCCAACTTCATTCATTAGAAAATGCTGTTGTTGTAAAAATAATGAAGAATCTGAAATTCCTGAAATAAGTGAAACATCTAATATACAACTTGAATACCGGTTTGAGTATAACGGAGTAAAAATAGCAGATGTAGCATATATTGACGATGGAGAATTATTATGTATTTTTGAAATATATAATACACATAAAACTTGTAGTGAAAATAGACCTGAACCTTGGTTTGAAATTGATGCAAAAACCTTAATAAAAATAGCGAATGATAATCATTTAACTTCATTAAAAATACCATGTATAAGGTGTGAAAAATGCGATGATTGTATTGAAACTGAAGAAAAACGATTAAAAATACAAAATCTCAAAGAACAAAAGAGATTTTATAATGAATGTATTATTACCGAACGAACATTAGCAGATACAATAATTGCATGGGGTATGACTAAAGAAGAAAAATCTATAAGACGCAAGCACGCAAACGCTATTAAAAAATATGAGGATAAAATTAAAATAATAGATGAAGAATTAGACATATTGACGGGAACAAACAAACCAATATTAAGAAAACAAGAAAAATTGGATAGATTAGAACAAAGATATAGGGGAGATATCGTTTATTTACAAAAACAACCTGTATATCGTTTTACAAAAAATGATGTAGATTTTACTCTTTCAAATAATGTATTTGATATTATACATCCTTTAACAAAACAAAAAATAAAAATGAGTAATACAACAAAACGCTATGATCGTAATGTATTTATTAATGGGAAATGGAATAGATATAAATGTTGGCAGATTTATCATGATTGTTCTATTACTCGTGATATAATTAATTGGTATCATAATAAACCTATTATTCGTACAGATTTTAGAAATGATTTAACACTTACATTTACATCAAATCAACACACGATTGAAGACAAAGTTGATTATGATACATCAAAATTAAATATGAGTTTGAATGCCAAAAATAAGACTCAACGAATAAAATACCTATCTGAATATCTACAATCAAATGAAGTAGGTGAGTTAAACAATATAGATATGGCATATTTTATTGAAATATACGATAAGTTTTATGATAACACTAATAAAATAAATATAGATGACATACAAAAAATATCCATAGAAAGGGGTGATTATTATAGTAAATGTTTTAATTTATTAGTTGATAATAATAAACACATTATTTCCATAAAGAGATTTAATTAACTAATATGTTTTCAAAAAAGCAGGATGAAGGCGTTCCATTTTAAATCTTCATTGGTATAAATATTTCTTATTTTTTTAGCGTCTCCATTTTTCATTTTTTGATAGAAGAATCTTAATAATGATTTTTGTTTATTTACGCATCGTGTCAAATTTATATTTCTAATATTAAATCTTCACTAGATAATTAGTAAGCTGTAAGAAACCGAAAAAGACGAATATGAAAGCAAATGATTTAGTGATCATACCAAAAAAATTCAAATTACCATCGCTTTCTTTTATTGGAAGAAATGAGAACGCGCGTTTAAAAAACCCATCCATTAGTGGCATTTGAAAAATGAAAAACAAGATTCCCACAAAAATAGGCATTTGAAGTTCCGATAAAAAACTATCCATGGATTCTTCATTTTTTTTGTTAATCTCATATTTACGTAGGTCTTCGTTGTATCGGTTCTCATATTCTCTTATATAATCGTCATGAACGTTTGGTGGAGGTATGTAATTCGGTTTAATGGTTTCGTCTTGCTGATAAGACGTAGTATCAATTGGAATATCACGAGATGGAATCGTTTGTTGTGGAACTTGAACGCTTTCTGGATGCGGCATTATATTTGGTTCATTTGAATTACCATATGGATTTGGATGCACGTTAATTGGATTATATGTTGGATTACTTTGAGATTCTGTATTTAATTCAAACTTGATATTCGAAGGAAGGTCGCTAATTCGTGTTGTACTACTAGACATTATACAATACGAATTTAAATTAAAAACGTTTTTATGAACGAAAAGGAACATATTCAGTATCTTCAAGCGTTTTCGTTTCAATATCGATAATTTGTTTATTTGGATTACATTTTTCTTTTGTTAAAGAATATGTATAACATTTTCCATCGTTTTTGTAGATTTTTCCTTCGAAATCACTCAAAACAGGACCGTTAAATACAATGCAATTTTTATCATTGCATACTTTTCTAAACAAAGTGGCTAATCCGAATCCAAGTAATACCGAAACAATCATTATTCCAAATGGATTATTCAATAATCTCTTAAAGTTCATTATATATTATAATTAGATATTATGCTTGAACTGGAATTTGCGATATTTCTCCTGGATTTTTGGGACATATCACACTTTCTTCTCTTATGGAAAAACAGTTATTAGCCTTGTCTCTATATTGCAATATTTCAGCGTTCTCGTGTGTTGGGTATACAATTATTTTTCGATCATCCGGCATAAATAGATGCATAACCGCCAGTCCAACTAAAAAACTGATAATCAAAGCAGGTATATTAATAAATTTCATAACATTCATGATATATATAATTAGGATAATTTATTTTTTTCCCTTCTTTTTCTTTTTCGTGGATTTCTTTTTGGGTTCCTCTGGTTTCCCTTTTTCAAATTCTGCCAACAACTCAGCACATGCACGGTCACTAGCCATTGTTTTTTCTTGCTTTTCTTCTTCTGACAAACTGAATACCAAATTGTTATTGGCGTTTTTCTCTAATGTATAATTCTTTTTTGCATCCATTTTGGCTTTCATGCGCTCTTTCATGGCCTGCTGTTTCATCATTTGATTCAATGCTTCTTTGTTAAACTTGGCACCCTTACCCATAGAACCAGCGAATTTCTTCATAATATCGTTGAATTGTTCGGTTCCCCCCATTTCCTTCATTTTATTAAACAACTCAGACGCTTCACCCATAAGCTCGTCCTTGGAAATATCACCGCTATCCATTTTATTCTTGATTTTATCTCCAATCATTTTGATAATATTCATCATCTTCTTAGGGTTTTTCATCATATTCTTAATGACATCTTCCGGTGAAGATACATTTTCTCCGTCTACCATGTTTGATAAATCACCTTGTATTTCTTCCGCAAGCTCTTTGGCTAATTTTCCAATCTTTCCGTCAAATAACCCTTTTAAGTGTTCGTGGATATTTTCCATGTTCGGCATTTCCATAGGATTTGCATTGTTGCTAACGTCTTCTTCACAACCGCTCATATCCATATTGGAAGTAATGTTACCAAAAAGATTATGAATATCATCCATAGTTGTTTTCAACTTATCTTCCAATTCCTTTTCATCGATACCTTCAAACAAATTGGCTGTGTCGCCAAATCCTTCCTTGTTTTTCACGGAACCAATGACAATAAACAAAACAAGTTGCAAATATTTCCAAATCGATTTTTTGGTATTTTCGGAAACGCCGTCACATGAAAACAATGTGTGAAAATCCAGTTCAGGTAAAAACTGTGTGTTTATTTTTTCATCAGCGAAAATTTCTTCATTTTGATATAAAATATCGAAAAATCGCTCAGGATATACTTTCACACAATGGTTATATAATTCTTCGCATTTTTCAGGGTGTTTCCATGAGTCCAAATGTTCTTTATGTTCCGAAAAAGTTATTGTTAAATCATTGATAAACTCAATGACTGTTTTATGAAAGTTCTCAGGGATGGACATTTATTTAATATATAAACATTATTTATATATTTTATTTTTAAAAGTATTATGAATATAATAAAAATAATACAGCAATTATCAATACCCAAAACATGGATGCGTTTTTGAAATATTCGTTTTGATAAATGGAACCAAAAAACAACCAATATACCGCTATGATTCCTAATAAGATACAGAAAGCAAGTGGTTTGAAAAAATAAGATCCAGGATTCGATAAAATATTTTTCATAGACGACATACTTGGCATTGACATATTTGTTTGATTATTTGATGAATCCATGTATATATTAGGATAAAACAAAAAAAATCTGATATAAAGACTAATTATAAATATGTATATACATCAGAGTAGTTCGATTAATATGCAAGCACCTAGTTTCAGTAAAGAAGAATACATGAATGTTATTGATGATAATGTTATGGAAGTCAGAAGTGAATCATCAATGGACGATAGTGATACATTGAGTGAAAAATCACAAATGGTCAAGAAGTCAGCATCATCTCGCAAAAACTTTCCCGGATATACAACATATTTCATATTGAAGAAAAATAAGAAAATCAAGATCGAATGTTTTTCTACGAGTTGTAATCCAGGGTCATACATTATCTGTCCGTATTCTGGAATTAAAACGAATGATAGAGTAGGTAGTAGAGATGAAGGTTATTATTTTAAAGCGCGAATGTGTAGTATTAGCACAGGTAATGAGCCCATTACTTTATATTACGATAGTCCAGAAGCATATGAAAGACATCATTTAGTAACTTTACCGAATGATATCAAAGAATCATGGAAGAACAAAAGAAAAAATCTATAATGAATATATATGATTCCTTTACATAACAGAAATAATGGTGCTTTGGTTTTCACGAAAGCTATGCCAAATAAAGATTTAACAAGTGATAATCAATCATCTTTTTCTTTGAGTCGAAGAAGTTATGCTAAAACATATTCCGAAAAGACTACCAAAGAATGGTTCGGTGGTTCCAAAAACAGGGATTCATCTTCTGTAATAAACAATCGTAAGAAGAATGCGGTTGGAGTTGGATCATTGAATGCAAATGAAGAATTAATGTCCTTTACTAAATTGAATAATGCGCAAGGTCAATATCAAGCTCTAAGTAGAGTTAGAAATGGCGGTTATGTAGTTCCACCGAAAACGACTGCACAAAATTCAATAAATATGACTCCGTATTTTTAAGTATATATTTATATTTCATAAATATATATGACAGGATTTGATAATATTATAGAAGATATGAATAAACGTATAAGTAAACTCTTCACGAATTCGACGAATTTTATGATCAATGAAAAACCGGCGGGTATTTATGTTGTGAGTGGTATTACAGTTTTAGTCATTGGCACAATGATATATACTTCAAAAGATAATAGTGAACAAGACACATCTTTAACGGGTGTATTTGGTCCTTTTTTCCAAAGTTCACAGCAAGAACAATCAGAAAATGAATATGATGAAGATCCACGTGAAGAAAATGATTATGGCGATGAAGAATCACCTCAAGAAGAGGAAGAACAGCCGTCTCAAGAAGAGGAAGAACAACCAGAAAACGATTATGGTGATGAAGACAACGAGCAACAATCGAAAGAAAATGAAGATGCACAAGAAGAGCCACCAAAAGAATATAATGACGGACAAGATTCACCACCACCTGAAGACGGGGAACAAAGAGAGAAATACGGCGGAAAGTCACGAAGACGACGAAATTCTAAGAAGAAGACCACTTTAAAAAGGCATTAGACTTTTTCAAATCAAATGTGGTTTTTAGCAATCTTTTCGCGATTTCCATTGCTTTTTTCTCTTGTTCGGTGAGACTCTTCTCGTATGCAGTGAGTTTTTGTTTCAATGATGGGTCCATAGTATAATAATAATATAGAGTCATATTATTATTTCAATTTTTTACTTTTATCTTTTCATGTTTACATACAATAAAGAATTTATCTATTGGACCATACTTTCAAACATCTAGACAATCACAATACGCATTACTTGACTCGGGTAAATATTTTCCTGCATAGCAATTTTGCGGTCTTGGAATTTTATGTAATATTCTCATAATTTTACTGAGTATAAATTGCATATATTAAATACAGTATTATTTTTAATTAGTTATCAGTGATGCATTGTAATAATATATAACTGAATTATTTCAATTCTTTAATTATTTACCACAAAAACAAAAATAAAATCTATTCTATTCTATAGATGAAAAAATGCTTAATATCATTACATTCAGGAAGTTTTATATATGGAAACATTGAACAAGATATAAAACAAAATAGTCTAATTGAAGAAATTATTCATTTTAAAATAATTTCATTAGATTTTCCCAAAAATAATTTCGAGGAAACAATAAAGTATCTAGAAACACAACTGATAAAATATTCTAAACAATACGAAATATATTTGATAGGAAGGTGTTCAGGGGGGTATTTAGCAAAACAACTATTTAATAGACATCCAAACTTGATAAAGAAAGTAGTATATTTGGCACCTGTTTTTCGTCCGAAGAAGAGAGAAGCAATAAATCCCGAATTCAAAAGTAGACAAGACTATTATTTCAGATTTTCAAATCCAATTCCAGCAACAAATCAATTTGACGAAAAAAAGGAATTCATATTTCTTGCAAAGGAAGATAAAAATGTACCCATAGAATGTTTTACAAAACAACAACAAAAGCATATAATTTTTTTTAATAAAACACATAGAGGATTATTATTTTCTACAAATATAAATTTTATAAATACAATATGTAAAATTTTATTAGCACAATAAATGTATATAACTCATACTATTATGATAAACAGTGATGCACTGATATATACATCACTTTTGTTTATAGCCCCACAAACGAGTTATTATGTTATATATGAAAAATGGCCGTTACCAAGATATATAACCGCCTTGGTTTTCGTATCATGTTTCATTTCTGTTTTGTTTTGGTCAAACCCAGTAAAGGATAGTGAAATACATGCTTTAGACGTGTATTTCGCATGTATATCTATTGTTGTAGTATGTGCGTATGCATGTGTATATAAACATATGAATATACCTTTTTTGATAAGCTTTTTATTGATGTTATATTTCTTTTATACTTCAAATATGAAATCGAGTATTGAGTGGTGTTGCGACGAACATATATATTATCATGTAATTTCACATATGTTCGTTTTTTTTAATATGGGTTTACTTATTTATGAATTATGATGGTGGAAGTAAAATGAGAAAGCGCAAAACGTAAAAGAAGAAAAACTAGAAGACGTCAACGTTAAAAATTTGTTGCCATGAAGAATTTGTTTACTTCCGTTGGATTTCCTCCGATCACCTGAGAGTTAGGAATATAATTAGTATTGTCTTTATAGTAACACAATATAGCAGGAATGCCATTGACCATTTTCTTTGTTTTCATGAAACTATACAATTCAAGCGACTCGTCAATATCGATTTCGTGAAATACACAGTCAGCAGGAAATTTCGGAATCCATTGATCAACTATAGGCTTAATTGCTTTGCACGGTCCACACCAATCAGCACTGAATTTAATGAAAACCTTATTCTGGTTTTCATTTAATACTTTTTGAAAGTCATCCATACTATTTATTTGGTTCTCGACTTTTTGCATGTTAATATTTAGCAATAAAATATATTTAAATGATTATATAATAAGTATAATAATGAGTCAACATAATTTGAATATTCATAATTATTCATTGGAAGAAATATTGAATTTATTCGATTTAACATATGAATTTGATACAGAACAATTGAAGCGAGCAAAAAAGAAAGTTCTCATGATACATCCAGATAAGTCCAAATTGGACCCAAAATATTTCATTTTTTATAAAAAGGCATATGAAACCGTGTTTTCATTTTACGAGCAACGAATGCGCGAAAATAAAGCCGTTGAAAACGTGGAATACGACAATCAATATGATAAAGAAGACACTACGAAAACGCAAATAAATAAAATGATGAATCAAGTGGCGCAAAAAGATTTTCATCATCAATTTAACGATTTGTTCGAAAAAAACATGATGAAAAAAGTCGACGAATCACGCAACAATTGGTTCAAAAATGAAGATGCTCTTTATTCGGCCACTGCAACGAAAGGAAATATCGGTCAAGGGATCCAACAAGTGAAACAAAAGCAAAATAGTTTGATAAATTACAATGGATTTCAAACCATTCAAAGCAATAACGGAGGAGGTAATTTATATGACGACGACCAAGGAGGGTATATTTGCAGTGATCCATTTAGTAAACTTAAATTCGATGATTTACGAAAAGTGCATAAAGACGAAACTGTTTTCGCAGTGAGTGAACATGATAAATATACGAGTTATAAAAACATGGATGAATATAACCAAATGCGCAGTTCTCAAACATTAACGCCGATGAGTGAACAAGAGGCGCGCAATAAATTACGACAAACAAATAGCGATTATGAAAAGTCGATGATGCAGAAACAATATGCGGCGAATTTGCAATCCATGAACTATGAAGAAAAAAATAAAAGTGTATTGTCTAATTTTCTGCGACTAACGAATCCGTAATATGGGTCATTGTATCAATAACATCGTCGCCGTATACTTTTTTTTTCATATATTGAAGTTCATTTTGCAAGTTCTCCACTATGGTTTCTAATGTGTATATTTTTTCCATTATTTTTCCGTTGTTCTCATCTTCCCAAGAAACATTATGCGGTTTCTTTATGTCTTCATCAATGGGTATAGCGTTTAATTCATTTGGATTTACATATTCATTGTAAGCTTTGTTTAATATATGAGAACTATCTGTTGCATGTTGAACAAAAGATGTTTTTAATTGTTGCATAACATGTCTTATAACATCTTTATTTAAAGCATCGAGTTCGTTTTTATTAAATGCATTGAATTTCACTTGTTCGTAAAATTGAGATATTACTTGTTTAAAATATGATGTTCTATGTTCAACTGGTATATTATGTGTGAAAAGTGGAACATTATTTAAAGTATTCCAAAGTAGTTTTTGATTTTCATTTTCAATAAAAGCAGCCATTATAAATATTATTGAAAATGTATTTAATAATATTTATATTTAATTTAGTTAATAATTTGTTGAATATCTTGTTCACTAATGGGTCCCGTTTTATCATATTGAATATTTTCCGGTTTGCCTGAAATATCGACTTTGTAATATTGTGGGTTTGTAGTGGGTTGCTTGTTGTAAATATAATCACTGACACTAGATAATTGTTCATCCACATCTTCGGATACATCTTTGAATGATTCGTAAAAGGATTTACTGTTGTTGTCTTTATTGTATACATGCATTTTGAGTTTATTATTATCATTATTATAAAACATGTAAATTTGAGTATAGTCACCGTCAGGTGGTAATGGTGTGCCAGAAATTGAACTTGGAACTGGAGTTGAACCTTGATTTTGACTTTGACTTGGACCTTGATTTTGAGTTTGACTAGAAGTTGAACTTGGAACTGGGATTGGAACTGGGGTTGAACCTTGATTTTGATTTTGACTTGAACTTGGAACTGGGGTTGAACTTGGAGCTGGTATGAGAACATCAAAAAATGATTTGATTTCCTTTAATATATCAACAAATTTTGTAATACTCGCTTTCGATACTTTGTTATCACTCGTCGCGCCATCCAATAAATATAAAAACGGTTTCCACTTTGCATCAAATTCAACTGGATCATTTGATTCATTGTTTTTATCATTGCAAACATGTTTAATAAATTCGCGAACTTGACTATCATCTCTTAATAATAAAAATATCAATTTTTCTAAGGTCATACTCATTTATAATAACACCATAAATTAATTAAAGTAAATATTTCTCAATTGCGTCATATTTTTATCACTAATACGTTTTCGCTTAAATAAGAATATTTTGTCTTTACAATTGCGAAATGTTTTGCCGTTTATTTTGTTTGTCAACATAGTTATTAAGAAAAACAAAGAATACATTCCACATTCAGTATTGGAATATTGATGTTCGAATGGATGATTCTGATAAAACTTCAAAACAAGTGGAGAACTTAATTCTTTTCCTTGTTTAATGATACGATTCACCAACTTCTTCATTTGACTTGGTATAGCAGTGCCATTGCTATCGAAATAAAAAATAAATTTGTCGTCTAAATCAATAAACATAGATACCCAATGAGAACCTCCTTGATAATGTTTATCCAAATTGAATATAATCCCTATTTTATTTTGCTTCCCGATATATGTATTCAAATCGAAATCACATAACAACGGCTCCACGCATTTACCATCATCGATTGTATCAAAATCGATAAATGTAGTTCCAATAAACTTAAAATTACTATATTTGCGCTCATATTGTTTAATCACCTTTTCAATATCATAATTACTAAGCCATTCGTTGGGGTTTTTATTCCATGACTGCGGTTTCTTGGGTGAAAAAACGTATTCGTGAATTTTTTTTCGCATTTCTTCCTGAAAAATGTGATCCAACCAACAATCTTCGCTCTTACAATGATTGATTTTCTTGCGCAACTCTTTCCAAATCTTCTTACTTGCTGACGCCGTGATTTTATCTTCATATCTCTTATTATATTCATCTTTCATTTTGAAAATAATATCATTTGTTAAACATGATTGGTTTTTCACCGTTTTTCCTTTGACAAGTGGACTACAGTTCTTCTTTGTAATATTATTGCCCATACTATAATAATATTACATTAATATTTTCATGAAAATTATAATTTTTTAGCTCCCTTTCCCCAAAAACTCGCAACAGGGTCCTCATTCACGTTACCAAACAATGTGTCTTCATCTTCGTTTTCATCGTGGTTTTCATAATATTTATTATTGTTCTCGCTTTCTTTAAATTCGATGTGTTGAATCGCAGCTTTTACAAAATTACTGAATAATTCATCGAGTGTGCTATTTAATTGATAATCTTTATCATCCAAATAATTCTTAAATATAGTTGTAAGCTTTTCACGATGTTTTTTTATTGTGCTAAAATGGTGTTCGATTTCATCGTATTTGACTTTATCATGATTCATTAAATATTTATTGTAGCAATTTTTATTAATTAAACACTCTAAAGTAATTTGATTTATGTTTGATTCGGGTTCCATATACATATTTTAGAAATAATATATCGTAAAACACAGAAAAATATATATTATAATATATATTATGTTGAACAATACGTCTGATCATGCCATTTCCAGAAGAATCGTAGTTGACTCATGGAATACACCTTATGCAGCCGGTGAATACAAAGGACAAAAATCATCTATTGGTGGATTTCGTCGCGTTAACAATTTAGGTGATTTCTTAGGCCGTGTGAACTATTCATGTGGTGGCTCTAATCAAACTCAACCAAGCCGCCCTGGAATGAGAAGTATCATTGGCTCTGTCCCTAATACATGCGATGGTTCTCATATCCCTCCTTCATCTACCAACGTGAAATTCGTATCTGATAGCTCCGATTACATTCGATACAAGAAGCTCATCTCCAAAAACAATGAACTCAGAAATCCTAAAAAGAAGAACTCGGCCAATTGCGTTGGTTGTGCTTAAACATAACCCATAATTAAATGAATTTATTATAATACATTATATTATAATGAATAAGTATTTAGCAGAATTTATCGGAACTGGTATACTTGCATACGTTTACCTAGCATACATGAATCCATTGGCAATCGGTCTCACTCTAGCATTGGTGTATATTTTAACATCTAATATTTCCGGCGGGCATGTCAATCCCGCTATTAGTATTGTCATGGCTTCTATTGGAAAATTGGAAACAAACGAAATTATTCCATACATTTTGAGTCAAATGGCGGGTGGTTTAGTAGGTTTAGAAATCTTTAAACGTTTTCCCATTACTCCATAACTTTATAAATGATTAAAGCAGCTAATAATGATATTCCAGCAATGTATGTTGTTGTAATAGCGTCATCGTCTACAGTTAGTTCTTGATACGTTACTTTTGTTATTTGTCTACCATTGCATGATTGATAATTATTCAATGGTTGTCTTGTTGTAAATCCTTCTGACATACCAGCTACTCCACCTTCAGCCAAAGCATCTAATTCTTCTTGTGCTGCTTGTGCTTGTGCTGCCGCTTCACTAATGGCATTTACATCATCGCTAAATTGTCCATATGTTCCCGGTGTTTCTTGAGGCATTACATCGCAGCTTTCACAGTGACCTTCTGCCATTTTGCTATATTTTTTACAACCATTCGGAAATACACTGCTATCTAGCGATTGATAATCACTAAAACTCACTGTTTTTGTTTCCGTTTGTCCATCTTGTGTTAAAATCGTGATTTCTACAGAGTCAAAGCCTTCTCTTTGCATGACTTTAAACGTCTCTAATAAATCATCGTCAATGACCATTCTTTCTAAAGCCCCGGCTGCATTATGTAACAATCCACATAAACTGGGATCGATGAGTCCATCGCCGTTTTTACCACAAAATGTGTTGCTAATGGGTATACTGTTTGTATTATTGGGGTCAAATTGATTGGATGCGTCGATAAAATAATTGTGATGAAGGGCTGTGCCTAATGAATTCATGTTAAATACATTGTTATCGCTATACAAATTATATGAATTATCTCCGCCAACCAATAGAACGTTATTCATGGATTGAAGTTTATCAATAGTATTCATTAAACTAGTATCAGTATCATTTTTTTCATAACCCATTTATATTATATATATACATATTTATAAACTTCTTTCCGCTAATTCCGGATTCGAATCATAATAAATATTCAGCGTTCGGGCACTAGGATCAGTCGCCTTGATAAATCGAGGCATCCAAAAATAAGGAATAATATGAGACTGATCCGGGAAATGCGTTTCGAAAATCCGTCTATAATAATGTTGTTCCGTTGTTTTTGGTTGGTTATGAATACATTGTTCTTTATCTTCATCGTCTTCTATATGAACTCTTTCTTGTATTATTTCAAATAATGACTTTTTATGACTAGATACACCATCACTGAATGCCTCTTTGGTTCTCCATAAGATTTCTTCGGGTAATAAACCAGTGCTTTCGAATGATTTTCGCAATAAAAACTTTTCGCAAAATTTATATGTATCAAAGCCAGGGAGTTCACCGGTTCTATATCGCAACTCTTTCGGTAATGATAAATAGTATTGCACGAATTCACGGTCTAAAAATGGGACTCGCGGTTCCAATCCATGATTGGAAATACTTTTATCACTTCGTGTGACATCAAATAGATGAATGTCACTTAGAAGACGTTTACATTCCAAATC
>ENA-OUOG01000272-OUOG01000272.1-marine-metagenome-genome-assembly--contig:-NODE-272-length-68312-cov-11.072426_pt1 | contig 68312 bp, 70 predicted proteins | sample MGYA00248635_ERZ508505 | MGnify/ENA primary metagenome ERZ508505 (study PRJEB26176, sample SAMN06267871) | marine metagenome | isolation source: Saanich Inlet, British Columbia, Canada | place: Pacific... | reverse complement strand
TGCATAAAAACACCATCGCAGAAGGCTTGCTTACCTTGTATTTCCTTTTTGGTATGTACAGTGCATTTGTTGTCGGTAAAAGTGGTGATTTTGTCTTATTCCCTTTTCATTTACTTTTATTCTTAGGCTTCGGCTTTGTCTTTATTTCCTCTTTTAAAACCCAAGGGTAGTGCTTTGGCGAATTCCTTTTCGCCTATACCTTCTCCCATTATTGTTGGGCGCTCTGTATCTTTGCATTGGGTACTTTACCAGCAGAGAACAAAGCCTACAATTTCTCTTCCTTTCGTTTGTACTTTTTGGGTTAAGCCATGTAAGTCTTCAAAAAACATCAACTAAACAAATCCTTTGGCAAGGCCTCTTTTACAGAGGAGTTCTACTCTTTAGCCTTCCCTGGTTGTCGCAAGACTTTTATCGTTTCATTTGGGATGGTCTCTTACTTTTTAACGAGCTAAATCCATATGCCTATACGCCCAACGAGCTCATCGAACAACCACATTTATTTTCTCCGGCGCTAACAGAAGTACTGCATAAAAACATGGGAGAGCTGAGCGCTGGCCATTATTCTAACTACCCACCAATCAATCAACTTGGATTTCTGTTTTCTATTTTGTGGGAATCAAATTCATTATTTACTTCAATCATAATGATGCGTTTGTTGCTTATAGCAGCTGATATTGGTGTGTTCTTTCTTGGGAAACAATTACTCAAGTTTTTTGGTTTTGCACAGGAGCGTATTGGCTGGTATTTCCTTAATCCTTTGGTGTTAATTGAACTGACTGGAAATTTACACTGGGAAGGTGTTATGCTTTTTTTCTTTGCCCTTGGCTGGTGGTTATATGTACATAAAAAGCTTTGGCTATCAAGCTTTGCTTTTGCATTGTCGATTGGAACTAAACTAATTCCACTGCTTTTGGTTCCTGTTTTTGTACGTTATCAGTCATGGAGAAAAAGTGCGCTAATGGCTTGCGCTGGACTACTTAGTTTAGTTCTACTTTTTCTTCCTTTCTTTAAAGATATTGGGATGGAGAATTACCTGGCAACCATCCAACTGTGGTTTAAAAACTTTGAATTCAATGGAAGCCTATATTATATAGCACGTTGGATAGGTTATGAAATAAAAGGCTATAATATTATTCGGCAATTAGGCGAGGTCACACCCTGGATTATCGTTTTAATTGTACTGATTTTTAGCTGTTTAAAACCCAAAAAAAATGTAAAACAGGTATTTAGGGCAATGCTGTTGTTACTTTCTTGTTACTACTTTATGGCCTCTATTGTGCATCCATGGTATATCATTAGCCTTGTTTTTTTATCGCTATTTACCCGCTTTAGTTATCCGCTCTTTTGGAGTGCCTTGGTACTATTAAGCTATGTAACCTATGCACATCCTTCCTTCCAAGAAAACTATTACTTGATAGGGATAGAATACGGAATCGTGTTTGCTGTGCTTGGCTATGAATTGGTGAAGAAAAGATCCTTACTTCAACATTTTTAAGTTATTGATCTCTTGATCGCTTAGATGCCTCCACCTTCCTCTTGGTAAATCTTTCTTTGTCAAATGAGCATAGGTAACCAAATCCAGTTGCTCCACAGTATAATCTTGCGATTCCATTATTTGGTTGACAGCCTTATAGGTTTGATCATGAATTTCAACACCTACAACACGTTTTGGCTCTCCGCGTACAAAGCTAATATCCTCAACAAACAACTTCTTGTGTCGATCAATCGAGACGCCTTTCTTGATTTTTTCAATTGATTCAGACGTTATGTTTTTGTCCAAAATCACTTGATAGATTTTCTTTACACGTGTTTTAGATGCACGTAATTTAGCTGTTAGCTCTTGATCGTTAGTGAATAGTAATAGACCTGTAGTAGATCGATCCATTGCTTGAATTGGGTCAATACGAAAAGGTGCCGCCCGATCGACCAATTCCATTACATCTTTCTTGTAGATTCCTTTTTTAACAGAAGCGAGGAAGCCTTTGGGTTTATTCAACAACACATAGGTGGGCTTGTCTGCGGTAATTCGTTGTCCGTCAAAACGTACATCATCACCGGGTGACACCTGGTAACCCATTTCTGTAATGACCTTGCCATTGACCTTAACGGTACCCAGGGAAATATGCATATCGGCTTCTCGACGAGAACACAAGCCAGAGTTAGCAACAAATTTATTGAGTCGTATTGTATTTTTTTCGGCCATTTTAGCGGTTGTCTTAATTGTGATGAATAGTTGAAATCAATCAAATGCTATTGATTTATTCCATGCGTAGTACTTAAATTGAATATCTAACGAGTATGATACTCCCAACACCTGCAAGGATCAATACCTTTAACAAATTGTGGAGCCAAAGATACATCTTTTGATCCTTGGCTTTCCATAAGAGGACGACAATTCCAATCAAATAGGGTATACAAGCGGCAAAATAATAGTACATCCACCCCAACTGGTCTGTTGACCGCAAAAGTTGAAGAATAGGGAAAGAGGAAAAGACGATAAGAACTGTAACAATGCTTTTGGTTATTTTCACCCCAAAAACAATCGCAACAGTATTGTATTTTCTCACCCAATCGCCTCTAAAATTTTGTAAATCTTTGACTAAATCACGGATCAGAATAATTAAGAAAAGAAAGCTAGCATGATAGAGCACCCATGTGGACAGATTATTAAAATATAAACTAATGGCAAAAAAAGGACTAATGGCCAAAAAAGCAGCAAAGACATTACTTGCCCAAAATGTCTTCTTTAAAACATGACTATACAACCAAATACCACTGATATAGGCAAAGAAAAACAAGAAGGCTTTTTTGCTAACTAGAAAAGCCAACAACATGCACAAACCATTGAAAAAAGAATAATACAACAATTGCTTTTCCGTTGAAATTAAATGCTGTAAAAGGTATTGTTGTGGTCGATTTATTCGGTCTTTCTCAGCGTCATAAAAGTTATTGATCAAATAGCCACCCGCAATAGCAAAAGAAGAGGCTAGTACCAGAAAAAACAGCTTATAATCGGTTAAATGCTCTACCCATGAACGTTGCGGAGCAAGTATATAGCGTGCGCTAAGGTATTGTGCAGCGACTAAAACAAGAATGGTATAACCACGTGCAGAAGCAAATACAGCAAGTAGAGGCAAAAAAGATTTCAAAAAAGATTTAGGGAAAAGCCGCATGCTTTTCAGAAATTATATACAACTTCAAGTCGATAGTCTTTCAAGGCTATTTTAGCTTTTTCAAAGTCTTCTGTAAAGCCTAAAATATACCCACCTCCACCCGATCCACAAAGCTTGAGGTAATAATCGTTTGTTTCTAAGCCTTTGTTCCAAATGGCATGAAACTGCTCTGGAATCATGGGTTTAAAGTTATTCAATACAAGCTGCGAAAGCTTTTTTGTATTGGCGAATAGGGAACGTAAATCTCCACTTAAAAAATCATCAACACAGTGGTCAGTGTAGCGAATAAATTGCTCTTTCATCATTAAACGAAATGGTTCCTGCTCCATGTTTTTCATAAAAATGGAAACCATGGGTGCAGTTTCACCAACAATACCACTGTCCAATAAAAACACCGCTCCTTTTCCTTTTGGGTTTTGAGAGGGTAATCCGGTTGGTTCAATACTGTCTTTGGAATGAATTAAAATGGGTAAACTCAAATAACTATTCAAGGGATCTAAGCCAGAAGATTTCCCGTGAAAAAAAGATTCCATGGCTGAAAAAATCTGCTTGAGTTGTTGCAGTTTTTCTTTGGTAAGGTTTTCTAAAACAGTAATCTTATCCAAAGCATATTGGTCGTATATGGCTGCAACCAGAGCGCCACTGCTTCCAACACCGTAGCCTTGGGGGATACTGCTGTCAAAATACATTTTTTGGTCTATATCGGCCTGTAAATGTTCCCAATCAAAACGAACAATTGTTTCTGGAAGTTGACGCAGATAGTCTGAAAAGGCAACTAACTTTTGGTGTGAATCCTCAAATTCTCCCTCGGCAGAAAGCTTCAACGCTCCACGATAAAAATTATAGGGAATGGAAAGTCCTTTGGAATCTTTAATGATTCCATATTCTCCAAAGAGAAGGATTTTAGCATAAAATAGAGGACCTTTCATATCATTACAAACTTACAACATTTTAGCCCCAGCACCAACTTGATCTTCAATGTATTGCCCGTCTTGACAATACACAGAAAGTTCCGTTTGAATAAACGCTAAAATTGCTGTTTTGTCTTTTTCGGGATAAAGCAGGTGAACGTTTGCGCCTGCATCAAGGGTAAAAGATAGCGGCAATCCAGTGTCTTGACGAAATGCCCACACTTTATTTAACACCGCCAAGGTATTGGGTTGCATTAAAACAAAATAGGGATTCGAGGCCATCATTAGAGCGTGCAGAGTTAATGCTTCTAATTCGACTAAAGCAATAAAGTCGTCCATCTCACCAGTCGATAAGATGGTTACTAACTTGGCTAAATGCTCATGCGCTTGTGCAAATCGTGTGACTGCATAGGGATGATTCTCCATCAATTGGTGCCCCAGCGTGCTACTCACTTTCTTCTGCCCTTTATCGATGATCAAAATAGTGTCTTGAAAGGTTTTGAAAACCGAATGAATTTTTCCAGAAAGTTGTGTTCCATACGCTTGTGAGCTATGAGCAACGGAAGGTGTTTCTCCCCAAGACATCATTGGACCAGAAATACTTCGCGCGGCACTTCCAGAGCCTAATCGAGCCAAAAAAGAAGCTTTTTGATTAAAATAATCAGATGACATCGTTGGATTAACCTCTCGCTCCATAGAAGCAATTGCCAGTGCCAAGGCACTCATGCTAGAGGCAGAAGAGGCAATTCCACTACTGTGTGGAAAAGAATTTGACGAGGAAATTGCTAAATGATGTTCTGTCAAATAGGGGCAATAAGGTACAATTCGTTTTAAAAATGTTTCGATTTTAGGATGAAAAGCAGCTTCATTTTTTCCATCAAACAAAAAGGAAAAAGAAAAAGTATCATTGCTTTTCTCTTTTGGTTTAAAAGCAACAGTAGTTGTTGTGATACACTTTGAAAGGGTAAAACTCAACGAAGGGTTCTGGGGGAACTGATTCCCATATTTTCCCCAATATTTCACTAGGGCGATATTGGATGGAGATGCCCAAGTTGTCTTTCCCTCAATAGGTGAAAATTTGCTGGAAAAAAAATTTTTTGTGCTGATCATACTAGGCAAAGATACCATTTTCAATGGCAATTTCAGCCCAAAATATATTCACTATCTTGCTGCAAAATCCTACTTAATGAAACGAAAAACCAAAATTGTTTTGGGAGTTACTGTTGCGACAAGCCTATGTCTAACCATTGGTGGGGTTTCTGGTTTTATAACCCAAGCTGCAATTCCAGTCTGGTATGCTGGCTTAGAGAAACCTTTTTTCACCCCTCCCAATTGGCTTTTTGGTCCTGTTTGGACCACCCTTTATATTTTAATGGGAATAGCTGCTGGATGGATTTGGTCAAAAGGAAGTCATCACCGATGGGTGAAAACGGCCCTGTTTCATTTTGCTGCACAGCTTATTGTCAATGCATTGTGGAGCATTGTCTTTTTCGGATTAAAAAGTCCAATCATTGCATTGTTGGTCATCGCACTTTTGATCTTTCTAATTGTTCGAACCATCCACTGGTTTTTGATTGTGGAAAGAACTGCCGCATACCTGCTTTATCCTTATTTGGCCTGGGTCTGCTATGCCAGCCTTCTAAACCTTGGAATAGTCTACTTTAATTAAGGGAATTATACTTATTGCGGGTAAATCCGCTCTGGATAATCGGTAATAATCGCATCTACCCCTAAGGCTTTCATGCGCTGAATATCTTCTGGTTCATTTACCGTCCAAGTATAAATAGCAAGATTTGCTTGATGGATTTTCTTTACGTTTTTTTTGGTTAAACTCCTAAAGTCAGGGTTTATGGCAAAAGCATTTAGCCCCTTGGCAATTGGAATAGCATCCAAAGGATCATCTTCTGTGAGAACAGCAATTCTCACAACTTGAGTTTGAGTAGCTGCATAAAATAACTTTAATTCACTCCAATCAAAACTAGAAATAAACACATCCTCGGGTACCAATTTCCCTTGATCAAAATACTTTTTTAATAAAGCAGCGGTGGGCTTAGCCGTTTGGGCTCCCTTGAGTTCAATGTTTAATGTAACTGCTCCATTAATCACATCCAACACCTCGTCGAGTGTTGGAATGGGCTCACGACCTAAAACGGTTATTTTCTGGATAGAATCAAGGGTTAATGATTCTATGTACCCTTCCGCATCAGTTAGCTTCTCGAGGGTTTTATCGTGAAAAACAACCAATTCTCCCGAGGCACAAAGAAAAACATCAATCTCTATTCCATCAACACCTAGCTCCATCGCTTTCTTTATAGAGGCAACCGTGTTTTCGGCTACATGTCCACGTGCCCCACGGTGCCCAACTACAAGGGGCTGAGTCGCAGAAGTACAGGAAAGCAATGACAATAACAACATATAAATTAAAGGCTTAACGGAAGTTGCATGTTTCATGTATTATTTTTTTAAGATCCAGAATTCCCATGGCTTCATTCTGTACTCATAGGAAAAAGACAGACGCTTGGACTTATTGTCTTGATAGCGCTTAAAACGACCGTTGTAGGGCGAAGTAAAACCTATGTGATCCTTAGAAAGATTAGCCATAAACACAATGGTATCTCCTGCTTTTGTAGGTTCAAAAGCCAATACTTTGTCTCCCAAAGAGGTGTCTATTTGTGTGAATTTACCCGCTTCTTTTCCTGCATTTAGGGAGGGATGAGTTTGTTTCAATTCACCTAGCTGTTTTAGCAGTTGAAAGGTTTCGCCTGCAACACGAGGGAAACTGTCTTTCTCAAAAAAGAGTAGGCGTTTGTTTAGGTCATATTCAACCCCACTATACAAAAACGGCAATCCGGGCGCCAAATAATTCAATGCCATCATGGCATGACTGGCATCTCCGTATATTTCATCTACAGTACCAGCCCATGCATTTTCATCGTGCGAGCTCACAAAGTTTAACAGAAAATGTGATGGATCGTGTTTGTTAATAAAGTTTTCGCGGTGCTCATAATAGTCTACTACTGTATTTTGTCCGTGGGCAATTTCTTTGGTCAGATGATGTCCTGGAAAATCATAGGATGCATCAAAGTTTTTTAAATGTTCAAATCCGCCAGGATGATTTGCATCCGTTTCTCCGAGTAAGAAAACTGGTTTAACTGCTCGAATTGCTGCAAAGGTGTCTTCATAAAAATCCATTGGGACGGCATAGGCCTGGTCAACACGATAGCCATCAATATCGACTTCTTTGATCCAATACAACATGGCCTCTTTCATGGCCTCACGCATGGCAGGATTATCATAATCTAGATCAGCAACATCTGTCCAACCAAAAGATTCGCCTGTACGGGGATCTATAGGATCGATGATTTCACCAGCCTCATTTTTCAAATAAAACTCTGGGTGTTCTTTTATCCAAACATGATCCCAGCCTGTATGGCCCGGAACCCAGTCAAAAATAACATACATCCCCATGTCATGTGCTTTGTCAACCAAGGCTTTTAGGTCTTCTAAAGAACCGTATTCTGGGTTAACGCCCTTAAAGTCTGAAACAGCATAATAGCTTCCCAAAGGACCCTTGCTTTTTGTAGTTGAAATAGGGAAAGTTGGCATAAACCAGAGTATATTCACTCCTAGTTCTTTTACTTTTGGAAGCTCCTTTGCAAAGGCATTAAAAGTCCCTTCATTGGTAAATTGACGAATATTGACTTCATACAGAACACCCTGCGCTATATCTTGGTTTGTGATTGGCGTCATGGGTTTTACTACAGTAGTGGAAACGGATTGCTGACAGCTAAACAAGGCTAAGCTGAACAAGAAAAGGACTATTTTTTTCATTGAATAAACTAAATTAAAAACTAAATATACAAAGAAGTTAGTCTTCTTCTGGAGCTAATTCAATTTCTAATCCGTCTAGCGATTCGGTTATGTGTATTTGACACCCCAATCGGCTTGACGCTCGAACATTGAATGCTTCGGCTAGCATGGCTTCTTCATCGTCTGATTTTTCATCCATGACGTGATCAGATAGAACATAACATTGACAGGAAGCACATAAAGCCATTCCTCCACAAGTACCTTCAACAGGCAACTCATATGCTTTGCAGACCTCCATAATATTCATGGCCATGTCTGTTGGAGCAAGTAATTTATGCTTTTCGCCTACTCTATCAATAACGGTGATGGTAATATCTTCCAATCATTAGGTATCTAAATTAATAACTTCTTCAATTTCTGGAGCATGCTTTTTAATGGTCATTTCAACACCCGACTTCAACGTCATTTGATTGACAGAACAACCTGCGCAAGCCCCTTGAAGCTGGACTTTTACAATTTTATCTTCTACAATATCAATCAGGGCAATGTCTCCACCATCTGCTTCTAAAAAAGGTCGGATTTCATCTAAGGCCAGTAATATTTTATCTCTTAATTCCATTGAATTTAGCTTTACTATTTCACTGCCGAACATCCGGCCATGGTGGTTATTTTTACCGCCTGTGTTGGGGGTAAATGATCGTTTCTTTTCATTAGTTCTGAAACGGTATTTCGGGTAATTTCTTCGAAAGCTTGTGATACCAAAGTATTGTTTTGAAGAGCGGCAGGACGACCTACATCACCCGCTTCGCGTATACTTTGGACAATGGGCACCTCTCCTAGAAAAGGAACCTCTTTATCTTCAGCTAAATTTTTTGCTCCCTCTTGTCCAAAGAGGTAGTATTTATTGTTGGGCAATTCTTCTGGTGTAAAGTAAGCCATGTTTTCTACTACGCCTAAAACGGGAACATTGATATTCTCTTGTTGGAACATAGCAATTCCTTTGCGGGCATCTGCCAAAGCAACATTTTGCGGTGTAGACACCACAACAGCACCGTTAATGGGAAGGGATTGCACGATACTTAGATGGATATCACCTGTTCCGGGAGGCAAGTCGATCAACAAGAAATCGAGTTTTCCCCATGCTGCATCAAAAATCATTTGATTCAATGCTTTTGCAGCCATGGGACCGCGCCAAATAACCGCTTGGTCAGGTTGGGTAAAGAAACCGATGGAGAGTACTTTTACGCCATAATTTTCAATGGGCTCCATTTTGGAAGCACCGTCAACGTTGATTGACAATGGTCGTGCGCCTTCCATGTCCAACATTGTTGGAATAGATGGCCCATAAATATCTGCATCTAATATCCCAACGCTGAACCCCATTTGAGCTAGTGTAACGGCAATATTAGAGGTAACGGTTGATTTCCCAACACCACCTTTTCCAGATGAAATTGCAATTATATTATCGATCCCCGGAATGGGATTCCCTTTAATAGTTTCTTCTTTGGCAGGTGCTTCAACGGTTACATTAATTTTAATTTTTGCCTTTGGGTGCACTTCTTTATGAATGCATTTCAGTATTTCTACTTCGACTTTTTTGCGGGCCTGTAGACTTGGATTACTTAGAGTCAAATCAATGACTACCTCATCTCCAAAGACAATTATATTTTTGACCGCACCGCTTTCCATTAGGTTTTTCCCGTCTCCAGGTAAGGAAATGGTCGTCAATGCTTGTTGAATGTCTTGTTTAGCTAGATTCATTTGCTTTTTTAAACTGATTCTAAATTACAAATATACAGGGAAGATGTGGACTAAAAAAGTTTGACCGTTAAAGCTTTAGCTTTTGATGCTGCTAGGATCCCAAAAGATTTCTTCAAAGTTTTGAATTTGGTTTTCAATGACAACGATATCCTCGTTTTCGAGCAATTGTTGCATGAGGTTTGTTCCTTCAAAATGATGCTTCCCCGTCAGTAATCCTTTGCGGTTTACCACTCTATGCGCAGGCACATCTTCTTGGTTATGAGATGCATTCATTGCCCAACCCACCATGCGAGCACTTTGTGGAGAGCCAATACACTTTGCGATAGCACCATATGAAGTAATTCTCCCTTCGGGGATTTGGCGGGCAATTGCGTATACTTTTTCGAAAAAATTAGTTTTGTCTTTTTTTGCCATTGGGGAAACGAAACGTTAAGTAGGTAATCAGTTTGTCCTTCGCCATAAACAAACGCTCATAGTGGGTTTGTATTGCGGTTACATGTTTTGGTGAATACGCATTCCCATAAACATCATGATGTGCGTAGTCAACCTCCCAGCCTTTCCCTTCTAACAAGCCAAGGGTATAGCCGTGTAAAAATTCACTATCTGTTTTTAAGTGCACCTTCCCATCTGGCTGCAGAACGGTTTGATAGCGGTCTAAAAAAGCAGGATTTGTAAGGCGGTGTTTGGTTCGCTTGAACTTGATTTGAGGATCGGGGAAGGTAATCCAAATTTCGTCGACTTCATTCTCATCAAAGACTAAATCAAGGAGTTCTATTTGGGTGCGCAAAAAACCAACATTTTCCAAACCCAATTCAAGAGCTTCTTTTGCACCAAACCAAAAACGCGCTCCTTTAACGTCAATTCCTAGGAAGTTTTTGTCTGGATAATTTTGGGCCAAATACACCGAATACTCTCCTTTTCCACAACCTAACTCAAGAACAATGGGCTTGTCATTTTTAAAAAAATCTTTTCGCCATTTGCCCTTGTACACAAATTCAGTCTCAGTGATTTCCTCCCGAGTGGGCTGGATCACATTTGAAAAGGTTGAATTTTGATTAAATCGTTTGAGTTTATTTTTACTTCCCACCGTTGCGCTTTTGTTGCAAAACTACTTAAAATTTACACAAGAATTTAGGCTTTTGCTTTCGCTAGTGTAAATGAAAACTCCGAACCAACATTAGGCGTGCTTTGTACATACACTTTCTCATTGTGCGCTTCAATAATATGTTTGACAATAGCTAGACCCAAACCAGATCCTCCTTCGTTTCTGTTACGGGTTTTCTCTACCCGATAAAAACGCTCAAAGAGACGCGGAAGATGCTCCTTCCCAATTCCTTTTCCATTATCAATGATTCGCAACAGTACTTTTTCACTCGTTAATTCGTTTATCTCGATTTCTGTAGTTCCGTTTTTAACACCATATTTCAATGAATTAACCACCAGATTTGACAAGACTTGCATAATCCGCTCTCTGTCTGCTTCAACCAAAATAGGCTTGTTAACATCTAAATTGAACACCAAGTTTATTTCTTTCTTTGCGGCCTTTAATTCGAGTAGTTCGACCATTTCAAAGATGAGTTTAACCAAATCAAACTCAACAATGTCGAGTGATGTGACTCCTGTCTCAAATTGAGTAATCAAATCTAAATCTTTGATGATAAAACTCAGACGATCTACCCCATTGGCTGCTTTTTGGATATATTTTTTACGTGTTTCTTTGTCTTTAATGCCTCCTTCTAGAAGAGTGAAAATATAGCTCTCCACCATAAAAAGGGGAGTCTTTAATTCATGGGCTAAATTCCCAATAAATTCTTTCCGATAATTCTCTTTATCCTTGAGCAATTCAATCTCTAGCTTACTGTCTTTGGCGAACTGTTGGAGACGCTGTGTTAGCGACCAGACATCTTTTTGCATGGAGGTTTCACTCAAAGGAATCCCTGTGGGCAATAAGTCTTGATACATGGCTTCTACCTTGGCGTAAACAAATCTTTCGATATACTTTTGAATGATGAAAAACGAAACTAAGAACAAAACGATATGGCACGCAATCGAATAATAAATAACGTCAAACAAAAAGGTGAAACTTCCTGTATAAAAGAAAAAGAAACCGGCGATAATTAGACTGAATACACCCACAATAAGAACGGACAATTGAATTGCAGTACTGTAACGTCTATTCATGGTATATAGTCTTATTCTTTTTCAATGACAAATTTATAACCAACTCCTTTGACCGTTTTGAGGATGTCATCGCCAATTTTCTCACGCAATTTACGAATATGAACATCAATGGTACGATCTCCAACAACAACATCACTTCCCCAAACAGCTTCCATTATTTTTATTCGTTTAAACACTTTCCCTGGTTTAGATGCCAGTAGGTAAAGGAGTTCAAATTCTTTTCGTGGCAAGACAAATTCTTTGCCTTTATTCACAACTGTATACTCATCAACATTAATTTGTAAGCCGCCAACAACAATGTTTGCATTTGCATCTTCATTGACAAACCTACGCAATATGGCTTTAACTTTAGAATTGAGTATTCTTGGTTTAATGGGTTTGGTTACATAATCATCTGCCCCTGATTCAAAGGCAGCTACCTGAGAATAGTCCTCACCCCTTGCCGACAAGAACATAATCAGGGTGTCTTTGAATCGTTTATCCATTCGGAGGCGCTCGCAGGTTTCGACTCCATCCATAACAGGCATCATCACATCTAAAATAATTAAATCTGGCAACTGTTTGTCGGCAACGTCAAGTGCTTCTTTTCCGTTTTCTGCCGTAAAAATCTGATAGCCTTCATTTGATAAGTTAAAGGATAGTATTTCTAAAATATCTGGCTCATCGTCGACAAGAAGAATCTTGATTTTACTTTTTTTCATTCGGCCTGTTTTTTCCTACTCTCAAATGTACTAAATAATAGCGGTAAGCTTTTTCAATATCAAAAAAGAAACAATATGATAACATAGTGATAATATGAAAAACTGCTGCCCCAAATAACCTTAATCTGAAGGAAAATTTTATAGCTTTGGTCCATGAAAAAGTCCACACCTTCCTTCCTCGAAATTGCCTCTACGGCTGATTTTGATCGCGAAGTTGTCGCTACTTTCCAACATCAATACAACAATAATGTGGTTTATCGCTCGTATTGCGATTTGATCAATATTGCCCCAAATGATGTGCAGAGAGCGCAGGATATTCCCTATTTACCCATACGTTTTTTTAAAAGTCATACTATTCAATCGTTTGAGGGAAAGCCCGTCAAAACATTTACGTCTAGTGGAACTACCACTAGTATCAATGCCCAGCATCATTTGGCCGATTTAAGTAATTACCGAGCGAGCTTTCAGGCTTGCTTTGAACAGTTCTATGGAAAGCCAAAGGATTGGGCCATCCTAGCATTACTCCCATCATATTTAGAACGCGAAGGCTCCTCATTGATCTACATGATGGATTCACTTATTGCGCAAAGCAAAAACGAACATTCGGGTTTTTATCTAGATGATTTGGCCAAACTAAATGCCCTTTTACTTGAACTCGAACAACAAAAACAACCTACTCTATTACTTGGTGTTTCTTTTGCGCTCTTGGATTTCACGGAACAGTATTCGTTAAATTTATCTTCCACCACAGTGATGGATACGGGTGGAATGAAAGGAAGGCGAAAAGAATTGACACGCGAAGAACTGCACAAAACACTGCAAAAAGGATTTGGTGTTTCTGCTATTCACAGTGAATATGGAATGACAGAATTACTTTCGCAAGCCTATGCCAAAGGCGATGGTCGTTTTCACTGTCCAAATTGGATGCGAGTTACTCCCTTCGAAACCAATGATCCTTTTGCCCCAACAGAAGAAGGGAAAATTGGGCGGCTCAATATTATCGATCTCGCTAACCAAGAATCTTGCGCGTTTATCGCTACCGATGATCTAGGTCGATCCTTTCCTGACGGAACTTTTGAAGTAATGGGCAGACTAGATGCTAGTGATATTCGCGGCTGTAATCTGTTGGTCTACTAAACAAATTCCAAAATAAAATAACTTTTCTTCCCGCGCTGAAGGAGAACGTATCGATCGTTGATCAAGTCACTTGCATTGATTTGTTTACTCTCATCGACCTTGGATCTATTGACCGAAATAGAATTTTCCTTTAATGCTCTTCTGGCCTCTCCGTTGGACTTCAACAATCTCCCCTCTCCAGCTAAAGCTGCGATGATGTCTAACCCATCGGCTAAGGTACTTTTGTCAATTTGCGCTTGAGGCACGCCGTCAAAAACATCTAAAAAAGTTGCACTATCGAGCGTCAATAAATCTTCGGACGTCGATTTCCCAAACAAAATTTGCGAGGCTCGTTGTGCATTTTCGAGATCTTCTTTTGAATGTACCAAAAGGGTTACTTCTTCTGCAATACGCTTTTGCAATAAACGCAAATGAGGCGTTTCTTGGTGCTCTTTGATCAAGGTTTCAATCTCCTCTTTTGTTAAGAAAGTAAAGATTTTAATGTAATTCTCGGCATCTTGATCCGAAGCATTGAGCCAGTACTGATAAAATTTATAGGGAGAAGTACGTGCTTTATCCAACCAAATATTACCGCCCTCGGTTTTACCAAACTTAGTTCCATCGGCTTTGGTGATTAACGGACAAGTTATGGCATAGGCTTTTCCCCCTGCTTTTCGTCGAACGAGTTCAGTCCCCGTGGTGATGTTCCCCCACTGGTCACTTCCCCCCATTTGAAGGCTACAGTTAAAGTTTTTATACAAATGAAGAAAATCGTATCCCTGTAATAACTGGTAAGTGAATTCTGTAAAAGACATTCCGACCTGTGATTCTGAGCCCAAACGCTTTTTGACTGATTCTTTCGACATCATATAATTCACCGTGATGTGTTTCCCAATATCACGTGAAAAATCGATCAGCGAATAGTCCTTCATCCAATCAAAGTTATTGACCAACAAGGCTGGGTTTTTCTGGCTGGCTGAAAAATCGAGAAAACGAGAAAGTTGTGCTTTAATTCCAGCAATATTCGCCTCGAGGGTTGGCCCGTCTAATAGGTTTCGTTCGTCCGACTTTCCTGAGGGATCACCAATCATACCAGTTGCACCACCCACCAAAGCAATGGGCTGGTGACCTGCACGTTGAAAATGCATCAAAATCATGATTTGCACCAAACTTCCAATATGTAGGGAATCGGCCGTAGGATCAAAACCAATATAGCCAGCCGTTGGCCCAAGGTTTAGATGATTCTCGGTTTCGGGCATAATGTCATGCAACATCCCTCTCCATTCAAGTTCTTCAACGAATGTATTTCTCATAGTTTCTTTAGTAAGCAACAAAGATAGATTTCTCAAGTGAATGGAAAAAGACAAACAGAAAAAACAGTACTTTTAATCCATGATTTTAGTCACTGGAGCGACAGGATTGGTTGGGGCCCATCTTTGTCTTGAATTATTACAAAAAGGAATCCCCATCGTAGCTCTTTTTCGTCGAGACAAAAAAAAAGAGGCAACACGTGCTTTTTTTAGCGCTAAAAACAAATTGTCCCTTTTTGAGCAAATCGAATGGCGGCAAGCAGATTTGTGCAACTTACCCGAACTCACCAAAGCCTTTGAGGGAATCACACAAGTCTACCATTGTGCTGCCTACATTTCAATGGCCTTCCATAAACAAGCCTACCTACAGGAAGTCAACCAGCAGGGAACGGCCTATATCGCTAACTTATGCATTGAAAATAAAATTGAAAAGTTAGCCTATGTAAGCTCTATCGCCGCTCTTGGTAACGAAACCACCTCAGCCGTCATTAACGAAAAAACTCCTTGGAACCCAACCCTAGAAAAAACGCCCTATGCCTATTCTAAATATGGTGCTGAGCTTGAGGTTTGGCGAGCTTCGCAAGAGGGTATTCCAGTTGTTATTATTAATCCCGGCGTAATATTGGGGACTGGAATGCCCCATTCTCCCCTGGATCAATTAACAGAACAGGTCCGCAAGGGAATACGTTTTTATCCTATCGGCAAAACGGGCTATGTTGCTGTAGAAGATGTTGTGGAGGTGTTAATTCGTTTGATGGAAAGCAACATTAAAAACGAACGGTATATTCTAGTTGCAGAAAATTGGTTTTTCAAAGACATGATTCAGCTTACGGCAAAATCTCTTGGAAAGAGGGTTCCAACATTGGAATTAAAATCTAGCTACCTCTATATTGCTTGGTTTTTTGAAAGCTGTGTTAGCGCACTAAAACTGCGTCGTAAATTTCTTACCAAAGCACTAGTCAAAAGCCTTTCGGACACAAAAGACATCGATGGAAGTAAAATTCAAGCAATCATTAAATTTAACTATCGGCCCATTACTGACTATTTAAAGCAACTACTCCACAACTAAGTCTTTTTCCTCCTTTTGCTTTTGCAATAGTTCATTGATGCTGTCTTTAGCTTTCTTTAAACGCTGATCTATGCGCTTGTACAGGGCAATCGATTCTTTTGGACTTTGTGCATAATACAGTTGGTTTTGCGCCAAGACTGTACTGTCGATATTGTATTTACGAAAAATATACGCATCGTTAAAAAGCGCTTTCCCTTCTTTGTCATTGTAGGAAGTTTTAATCGCTTTGAGCAACGTAAGGTCATATAAAATGTTTTCCATTTTCTCGGAAGACAAAAACTCATCTGGTTTAGTTACAGACGAATTGGTGTCGCAAGCGAGAAACAGAAATCCGGCAATTAAAAGCAGTTTTTTCATCGATCGAAGGTTAATTGTTGTGCTGCATCAACCTCAATAACCTTACCATTTGCATAAACTGTTTTTCCGTTGACCCAGGTTTGATCAATCACAGCGTCAAATGTTGTTCCCTCAAAAGGAGACCAGCCACATTGATACAACAAGCTTTCTTTGGTCACTGTTGTCTTGCGGTCCAAGTCTACCAATACAAGATCAGCACAATAGCCTTCTCTTAAATAACCTCTTTTTGCAACTTGAAATAAAATTGCTGGATTGTGACAGGCTTTCTCAACCAGTTTTTCGAGGGTTATTTTCCCTTGTTTCGCAGCGGTTAACAAGGCCAATAAAGCGTGTTGTACCAAGGGGCCGCCCGAAGGGGCTTTGGTGTAAACATTGCTTTTCTCTTCAAGGGTGTGCGGTGCATGATCCGTGGCTAAAACATCTATCCTATCATCGTTTAAAGCAGCCCACAATGCGGTTCGATCTGCATCATTCTTAACCGCTGGATTCCATTTGATAAAAGTTCCTTTTTCTGCATAATCATCGGCAGAGAACCAAAGGTGATGCACACAAACCTCTGCTGTTATCTTTTTATCCTTGAGAGGAATTGTATTGTCAAACAATTCTGTTTCAATGGCCGTTGATAGATGAAAAACATGCAGTCGAGCGCCCGTTTCTTTAGCCAAAGCAATTGCTTTTGAAGAAGAAATATAGCAGGCTTCATGACTTCTAATTATTGGATGTTTCTCAATCGGTATATCTTCTCCATACTCAGCAATATGGGCAGCAAGGTTGGCCTTTACAGTGGGTTCATCTTCACAATGTACCGATATCACCAAATCTGTATTGGAAAATATTTTGCGCAGAGTTGCTTCATCATCAACAAGCATATTCCCTGTTGATGACCCTAAAAACAACTTTAAACCTGCCACTTTAGAGGTGTCCAAACGTTGAATTTCATCAAAGTTATCGTTGGTCCCACCAAACATAAAAGAATAGTTGGCCAGTGAATTTTCTTTTGCTATCGCAAGTTTCTCATCGAATTTCTCTAGGGTAGTTGTTTGTGGAACAGTGTTGGGCATTTCAATAAAAGAAGTTATTCCACCTGCAACTGCTGCACGAGATTCAGTTTTGATACAGGCTTTTTGTGTAAGCCCTGGTTCACGAAAATGAACTTGATCATCAATTAAACCAGGCAACAAATACTTCCCCGCTGCATCAACCACCTCCTCATTCTCCAATGGAGCAAGATGTTCAGCAATGGTCAAAATTTTTCCGTCTTGAATACGAAGATCTTGTTGAGTCGTCTTTCCTTCGTTAACGAGAAAAGCGTTTTTAATCAGTTGTGTCATAAACGTTTAAATATTGATTTAAGTCGAAGGTAAAACACACCATAAATGGCTTCCCAAATGATGGTTTTATCCATTTTTGATTTCCCTTTTTTACGATTTGTAAATATAATTGGTAATTCTTTTAGGCTAAATCCGTTTCGCCAAAGCTTATACTTCATCTCAATTTGAAAGGCGTAGCCAACAAAAACAAGATCATCTAAATTCAATGATTGAAGAGATGTTCGACTGTATCCAACAAAGCCAGCTGTGGTGTCTTTAACGGGTAACCCTAAAATTATTCTGACATAGATGGAAGCTATCATTGATAGTGCTATTCTAAACAGTGGCCAGTTAACCACATTAACACCATTTAAATACCGGGAGCCTACTACTACATCTGTTCCTTTTTGGAGAGCCTCTAACATGTGGGGAAGTGCTTCTGCTGGATGAGACAAATCGGCATCCATTTCAAAAATAGCACTGTATTCTCTCGCTAAAGCCCATCGAAAACCATGCACATAGGCCTTGCCTAATCCTTCCTTATTTTCGCGTACTTCAAGGTGTATTTGACCGGGGTATTTCTTCATCAACGAACGCACATATTCTGCTGTTCCGTCGGGAGAAGAATCATCAACAAAAAGCAAATGGACTTCAGGTAGAATTGAAAATATTTCAGCAATTAGCTCAGCAATATTTTCTCTTTCGTCATAGGTAGGAATTATAATGAGCATTTGTTCCATAGCGTGTGTAAAAGTAGTGAATAAAAGGCTAAAGACAAATCGAAATTCAATCTGGGTTAAATAAATTTGATACCTTTACACCATGGAAGAATGGACCTTAATTCCACGTTCAAACAACAACTGGATCACCTTTGTACTGGGGTTCAATTTTCTCCTGTTTGTCTTTACAAAATGGCGATTTCAACAAGCTTTTTTCGCTTTTTTTCGCCTAATTGACAACACAACTCAAATTAACAATTACTCAGAAAAAGGAATACTCAAACAGGGGTTTATTCTTTGCCTGACCTTTTTTTCCCTGTCAAACATATCGCTTCTAGCGACATACATCATGGGGCATTACCAGCTTGTAGCTATTGACTTTTCAACCTTTACACTGATTCTATCAAGCACCCTTCTTATTGTTGGCATACGTCATGTTCTGCAATTATTCCTGGCCTACATCCTTGATTTAGAAGAATTCCTTCATCAATTCCAATTTAGAAACAACACTTATATTTTCCGTTTATCAACCTTACTTTTTGTTGGGCTTGTCCTTTATCAATATACACATCAACTGACAGATCTTTTCTTTAATGGATTCCTGGTTTTAATCTTATTCATCTACCTTCTAACCCAACTATTGCTCGTTCGCGATTTCTTTAGCACCATCAATAGAGGTGGCTTATATTTTATTTTGTATCTTTGCACTCTCAAATTAAGCCCCTGGATTCTTTTAATTGGAGGCTTAAAAAATTAAGACACATGAGTACAAAAAAAGTGAAAACAATTTTAGTTTCTCAACCTGAACCTAACAGTGATAGTTCACCATACACACGACTAAAAGAAAAGTATAATCTGACCATAGATTATCGTCCTTTTATTCACGTTGAAGGGGTCGAAGCAAAAGATGTACGCATGCAAAAGATTGATTTCAACAACTTTGATTCAATCATTCTTACCAGCAGAAACTCTGTTGATCATTTCTTTCGTTTAGCCGAAGAAATGCGTTTTAAAGTGCCTGATTCAACTAAATACTTTTGTGCATCTGAAGGGGTTGCTTATTACTTACAGAAATATGTAGTTTACCGCAAGCGCAAAGTTTATGTTGGCGAGAAAAACTTAATGGACCTTGAAGCTACCTTTAAGAAATTCAAAGAAGACCGTTTTCTTTTGCCTTCCTCAGACATCTTAAAACCCGTCATTCCAGACTTCCTAGATAGATTAGAGTTGAATTGGAAACGCGCACAATTGTATAAAACTGTTGTTAGTGATCTTTCTGACCTCCGCGATGTGTACTATGACATATTGGTTTTCTTCAGTCCTTCTGGAATCGAATCTTTATTTAAAAACTTCCCAGAATTTGAGCAAAACAATACGCGTATAGCCGTTTATGGCAACACAACAATAAGTGCTGCAGATAACGCTAAACTTCGTGTAGACATCAAAGCTCCTTCCGAGGAAACTCCTTCCATGACAATGGCTATTGAAAAGTACATCAAGGAAATGGCTAAGGTCTAAATTGCCTTAAACAATTGAATACTTAGATACCCCCAGCCAAATAACAACAATAGTCCTCCTATTGGAGTAATTGGCCCTAAAAAGGAAACCGAAAGTCCGTGAATTGCCTTGGTTGAAAGCACCAATATACTTACGGAGAACAACAGAGTACCCACTACAAAAGCAAGTGCAACCCATTCTTTACCACTCTCAGGGATAAAAGGAACTGCAGATAATACAAGTAGTGCCAGACCATGGAACATCATGTATCGTATGGCTATCATAAAACTGTTGAGTGAATCTTGGCTCAGTTTCTCCTCTAAAGCGTGACTTCCCAGCGCACCCAAGAGTACACCAAAAAACATAAATAAAGCACCTATAAAAGCGGCAAGGACTAATTTCATTTGTTGTCTTTTAAACGAAGGTACTTAAATTATAACAAAAATAGCTGTTGGTAAAATCAATTGATTGATTACTTTTGATGAATATTATTAGTTTTAAACATGAATAAACAAGAGAATGTAAAGATAGACGGTATTGACAAAATCCTGTTAAATGGACTGATGCAAAATGCCCGCATGTCGATCAACCAATTATCCAAGCAAGTAGGCATTTCTGGTGCTGCTGTTCACCAACGCATAAAAAAATTAGAAAAATCAGGTTTAATTGAAGGCTCTCAAATAACGATTAACCCAAAGCAATTGGGTTATACCACGCTCGCATTCGTTGGGATTTATTTAGACAAGGCCATGAACAACCCATCGGCTGTTACTCAATTAAAAAAAATAAATGAAGTCATTGAGTGCCATTACACGACCGGAGATTGGAGTGTATTGGTGAAAATTCTTTGTAAAGACAATGAACATTTAATGAATTTACTCAATAATCAGATTCAAAAAATTCCTGGGATTTCACGAACCGAAACATTCATTTCACTCGATCAACAAATTGGGCGTCAAATAACGCTTTAGTCGCGACTATTCCCCATTACTCTAAACAAGAAATAGAGCAAGGTTGCAAGTGACCCAATGGCCGCTACAACATAGGTTCTCGCGGCCCACTTCAGGGCATCTTCTGCACCAGCAAGCTCTTGCTGACTAACCATGTTTTTTCGCTTCAACCAGTCAATTGCGCGATTACTTGCATCATATTCTACTGGGAGGGTGATAAAACTAAACAATGTACCCATACCAAACAGACCAACCCCAATCAGGGCAATTGTTTGTCCAAATGCAGTGCTCTGACCCAAGATAAGACCACCAAAAATGACCCACATTGAAAAACTGGAAGCCACATTAACAACAGGGACCAAAGTCGATCGCATGCTAAGCCACTCATAACCAATGTTGTGCTGCACTGCATGTCCACATTCATGGGCTGCAACAGCAGCAGCAGAAGCATTGCGTTGCGAATAAACTCCCTCGCTTAAATTAACTGTTTTTGTTCTTGGGTTGTAGTGATCTGTCAACATTCCAGGAGTAGAAACCACCTTAACATCACGAATACCGTGGTCTATTAGCATTTGCTCGGCAATTTCTTTCCCAGACAAACCGTTGCGCAACATAACCTTCGAATACTGCTTAAACTTTTTCTTTAATCGACTGCTCACCATTGAACTCACCAGTCCAAAAACAATGATAATCAAGTAATATCCTCCCATAGCGATTCTTTTTATTTAAACTTTAATTTGAAGTAAATAACCATCAGCAAAAGTAATGCCGTAACAATATTTGCGACAATTATGGGTGGGCTTTTAATGATTAAACCGTAAACCTCCCACAAACAGACTCCACTTAACATGACCAAATACATGACCAAGGAGACATCTTTAGCTGATTTTAGTTTCCAAATCTTATATACTTGGGGCACAAAAGCAGCAGTGGTCAAAATGGCAGCAATGAATCCAATTATGTCAAGGTACATTAGCCAACAATATTAATTATTTTTCCAGGAACAACGATCACCTTCTTCGGTGTCCTTCCTTGCAGCTGTTCTTGCGTTTGTTTGTCTTGTAATATAATTTCCTCAATTTCTTTTGGCGAAAGATCCAGAGATAATTCTCGGGTGAAACGCATTTTTCCATTGAAAGAGACAGGGTAGTTTTTGGTGCTCTCTACCAAGAATTTTTCTTCATAAACAGGGAAATCAATTTCACTAATCGAACCTTCGTGTCCCAATAAAGACCATAATTCTTCTGCTATGTGCGGTGCAAAAGGAGACAATAACACCGTGAAAGGTTCTAGTATTGCTCGTTGATTGCATTTTTGTGCAGACAACTCATTTACACAAATCATGAATGCACTGATGCAGGTATTGAACGAAAAGTGTTCAATATCCTCAGTGATTTTTTTTATGGTTTGGTGCAATGTTTTCAATGATTCTGGAGATGGAGTTTCATCGCTAATCACAACTTCATCCGCTGGTGAAAACAATTTCCATGTTTTTTTTAGGAAGGAATAAACCCCAGACATCCCTGCAGTGTTCCATGGTTTTGCCTGTTCAATAGGGCCCAAAAACATTTCATACATCCGGAGGGTGTCTGCCCCATAATCTTCACAAATTTGATCTGGATTCACAACATTGTATTTAGACTTGGACATTTTCTCTACTTCTCGTCCCACATTGTATACCTCGCCTTCAAGTATAAAAATTGCATCACTGAACTGTGGTTGCCATTTTTTCAACGCTTCACAATCAAGTTCATTTGAAGCATTTACCAAGGAAACATCTACACGAATTGGCTCTACTTCTTGATCCTCAATCAAGCCTTTGGAAAGATATTCTTGGGTTCCCTTTTTACGATACACAAAAGCTGAAGAACCTAATATCATGCCTTGATTGATTAATTTTTTAGCGTATTCCTCAACGGGTAAATACCCTTGATCAAACAAGAACTTTTGCCAAAAACGAGAATACAAAAGGTGCCCTGTAGCATGTTCGCTTCCTCCCAAATACAAGTCAACATCTTGCCAGTAGGCTGCCGCCTCTTTGGAAACAAAATCGGTTGAATTAGTTGCATCCATATAGCGGTAAAAATACCATGAGCTCCCTGCCCAACCGGGCATAGTATTCATTTCAAGCGGAAAAATTGATTTTTGGTCGATTAAACTATTCGAAACCACCTTTTCACCTTGGGTGTCCCATGCCCATTCGGTTGCGTTTCCTAGTGGAGGTGCACCGTCTGCCGTGGGTAAATAGTTTTCTACCTTGGGTAATTCTAATGGAAGGTGCTTTTCCTCTAAGGGAACTGGAAGGCCGTTTTTATAATACATCGGAATGGGCTCTCCCCAATAACGTTGACGGCTAAAAATAGCGTCTCTTAGGCGGTAATTAATTGTCCCCTCTCCTGTTGCTGTCTTTTCCAAATGAGCGATAACACTCGACATTGCTTCGTCATACTCTAATCCGTTTAAGAAATCAGAATCCTGAAGTTTTATTCCAGCATTTTTATCACTATAGGCCTCTTTAGAAATATCCGTATCCGCGAAAATATTTTTAATTGGAATGTCGAAATGCTTGGCAAAGGCATAGTCGCGTTGATCTCCACAAGGAACAGCCATAACAGCCCCGGTCCCGTAGCCTGCCAAAACATAATCGCCAATCCAAATTGGCACACGTTCTTGCGTTAGCGGATGAGTAGCATAGGCTCCCGTAAAGACACCACTAATGGTCTTAACATCGGCCATACGGTCGCGTTCTGTACGCTGAGAGGTTTGTTCTATATAAGCATCAACGGCTTTTTTTTGCGCTGGAGTAGTGATTTCTTGCACCAAGTCTAATTCTGGAGCAAGGGTCATAAAGGTGACACCAAAAAGTGTATCTGGTCGAGTGGTAAAAACCTCTAGAGATGCCGAGTGATTTTCTACTGGGAAACGCACCAATGCCCCAACCGATTTCCCAATCCAGTTGCGTTGCATTTCTTTAAGTGACTCTGGCCAATCAATTGTTTCCAAGCCTTGAAGCAAGCGTTCGGCATAGGCGCCAATGCGCATACTCCATTGTTTCATTTTCTTTTTGGTCACCGGAAATCCGCCGCGTTCGGAAACCCCGTTGATGATTTCATCATTCGCCAAAACAGTCCCTAAGTCTGCACACCAGTTCACTTCCGTTTCAGAAATATAGGTTAGACGATAGTCCAACAAGATAAGTTGTTGTTGCTCTTCCGAAAAAGAATTCCATTCTTGAGCAGTAAACTGTGCTGTGTTCGATGCGCATTCTGCTTGAATTTTCAGGTTCCCTTCTTTTTCAAAAAGGAAAACAAGATCGGTTATACGTTTTGCTTTATCCTCAATTTTATCGTAGTAGGAATGAAATAGTTGTAAGAAGATCCATTGTGTCCACCGATAAAACTTTGGATCTGACGTACGTACTTCTCTACTCCAGTCAAACGAAAAGCCCAAACGATCGAGTTGCTCGCGATAACGAGCAATATTTGTTTTAGTGGTCAACGCTGGATGTTGCCCCGTTTGTATTGCATATTGTTCTGCGGGCAAGCCAAAAGAGTCATATCCTTGCGGGTGAAGAACATTAAAACCAGTATGACGCTTGTAGCGCGCATAGATATCACTGGCAATATACCCAAGCGGATGCCCAACATGCAAACCTGCCCCAGAGGGATAAGGAAACATATCGAGAATGTAGTACTTTGGTTTATCGGATGAATTGGATGCCTGAAAAGTTTTATTTTCAGCCCAATATTGTTGCCATTTTTGTTCTATATCTTGGAAATTGTAGCCCACGAGAATTAATTTTATAACCCTACAAAAGTAGCGCTAATGGGGGAAAGGAAAAAGTTTATCCAAGGCAAGAATACAATTTGGCCTGTGTTTTGTAATTTTACTGGCAAAGCACACAATAATATTCCATGAAATCAAGAGATACATACCAAAAAAGACGTCTTATTTCCTCCTATTTTTCGGTGGTCATTAGCATTAGTCTTGTGCTCTTCATGGTTGGCGTGCTAGGCATGTTACTGCTAAATTCAAAAAAAGTAGCCGATCATTTTAAAGAGCAAATTGCCTTTACAATATACATCAACGACTCTGCTAAGCCAATTGAAGTTAAGCAACTGCAAAAAAGCTTAGCCCTTCGTAAGGAAACAAAAGTTGCGCGTTTTGTCTCCAAAGAAGAAGCTGCTGAAACTCATGCCAACGATATTGGAGAAGATTTTATGGAATTTTTGGGTTACAACCCCTTGCTGAGTTCCATCGATGTTTATTTTGTTTCTGAATTTGTTTCCCCAGCTTTTTTAGCTGAACTCAAAGAAAATTTTGAAACAAAATCTTATGTCAGCGAGGTAATCTATGATCAACCTCTTTTGGAAATTCTAGATGAAAATATAAAAAAAATCACTCAAGGAATCATTGCGCTGAGCACCGTCTTTATTCTCATTGCGGTACTACTCATCAATAGTTCCATTCGTCTATCGGTGTATTCAAAACGACTCATCATCAAAACTATGCAATTGGTGGGAGCCACCAAGCGTTTTATTCGCCGTCCATTTATTTGGAAACATCTCCAGCTCGGCTTGTTGGGAGCAATACTAGCCTCGGCTGGATTGGGCTATTTGTTATACGAATTAAACATTCGCTTCCCTGAACTCTCCTTGTTGAGTAACCCTATAGAACCTGCACTTATTTTTGGATTTATCCTTTTCATGGGTATTTTTATTACTGGTGCCTGTACTTTTTTTGCCACCCAACGTTTTTTAAACTTAACCACAGATGACGTAAATTAAGCTCCCATGAAAAAAAATCCTTCCACCCAAAAGCAGTTCTTGTTTCAAGCCAGCAATTATCGCATGCTACTCATCGCCATTGCAGTAATTGCCTTGGGATTCATTTTGATGGTTGGCGGAGGAAGCGATGATCCATCCGTGTTTAACCCTGAAATGTTTAACTTCAGAAGAATACGTTTAGCGCCTACTTTGGTTTTAATTGGTTTTGGATTAGCCGCCTATTCCATTTTGATTAATGGGAATAAAAAATGAATGAATTAACAGCCTTGCTTTTAGGAATCGTTCAGGGACTTACTGAATTTTTACCTGTTTCTTCTAGCGGACATTTAGAGCTCGCTAAAGCGCTGAGTTCTGCTCAAAATCTTCCAAAAGAAAGTCTTTTATTCACCATTGTTTTACATGGTGCGACTGCATTGAGTACAGTCGTTGTCTTTCGAAAAGATATTGGAGAACTATTAAAGGAACTCCTAACTTTCAAACCCAGTCCATCGTTCTACTTTTCACTTTACATTGTCATATCAATGATTCCGGCTGCCTTGGTTGGCTTATTATTAGAAGATCTCATTACTTCTTTGTTTAATCAAAACATATTGCTTGTTGGTGCAATGCTGTTATTTACGGGTGGACTCCTTTTTTTGGCTGACCGTGCAAAAGCAAGTACAAAAAACATTAACGCCTCCTCTGCCGTGGTCATCGGTCTTCTTCAAGCTGTCGCCATATTGCCCGGAATTTCGCGGAGCGGAGCGACCATTGCCACGGCTGTTCTACTAGGAATTGACAAGGAAAAAGCTGCGCGATTCTCGTTCCTTATGGTTATTCCACTGATTTTTGGAAGTATGGCAAAAAGCATTCTCGATGCCGACAGCATAAGCTTAAACGACTCTTTATTCCCTATGTTTATTGGCTTTGTGAGCGCATTTATAACTGGTATTATTGCCTGTAAATGGATGATTGCAATTGTCAAAAAAGCACAACTTTCCTACTTTAGTTATTACTGTTTCATCGTTGGAATATTCGCCATTGTTTTAAGTTTACTATGATCATTACAAAAGAAGCTTTTTTAGCTGGACAAGTTATACTAATCAATAAACCCCTGAACTGGACCTCTTTCCAAGTGGTCAATAAAGTGCGTTGGTTGATTCGACAAAAATTCAATATCAAGAAAATAAAAGTAGGACATGCAGGTACCTTAGACCCCCTAGCCACAGGTCTACTAATTATTTGTTCTGGAAAAATGACCAAAGAGATTGATCGATTTCAAGGGCAAGAAAAAGAATATAGTGGTCGTTTCTTGCTGGGTGCCACCACACCCTCATTTGACCTAGAAACAGAAATTAACCAAGAGTTCCCCACCAGTCATATTAACGAAGAAATGATTGAAAGTGCACGGAAAAAGTTTGTGGGAACCATTCAACAAAAACCGCCTGTTTTTTCTGCACTAAAAAAAGAAGGAAAACGTTTGTATGCCTATGCCCGAGAAGGGGAAGCTGTGGACGTCCCTGTGCGTGAGGTTTCTATCGCTAGTCTCCGGTTGGATACTTCAGAATTTCCATCAATTCAATTCGTAACAAGCTGTAGCAAGGGAACCTACATTCGCTCATTGGCCAATGATTTTGGTGAAACCCTTGAAAGTGGAGCGCATTTAACAAATTTGTGCCGGGAACGTATTGGCGAGTTTCACTTGAATGAAGCCATTTCAATAGAAGAGTTCGAGGAACAATTGAACACCGCAAAAGAAGATATTTCTTCAAAAACAGATTCTTAAATCATCAATAATCATCTCCCATTATTGCTTATATTTGTGGGAACAGAACAATTATGAAATACAATCGTATACTATTAAAACTAAGCGGTGAAGCGTTGATGGGGTCCAAATCTTATGGGATTGATCCTAAGCGTATCAACGAATATGCAGAAGAAATTAAGTTACTCCATTCCAAAGGGGTGGAAATTGCGATTGTTATTGGAGGTGGAAATATTTTTCGCGGAATGGCTGGCTCAAATGAAGGTGTTGATCGAGTACAAGCCGATTATATGGGCATGTTAGCCACCGTAATGAATGGTCTTGCCCTGCAAAGTGCTCTTGAAAATGTTGGTGTACCAACGCGTTTACAAACAGCGCTAAAAATAGAAGCAATTGCTGAACCATACATCAAAAGAAAAGCAACGCGTCATCTCGAAAAAAAGCGCATTGTCATTTTTAGTGCAGGCACCGGAAATCCATTTTTTACCACCGATTCTGCTGCAGTGCTGCGTGCTATCGAAATTAATGCAGATGTTATTTTAAAAGGAACACGTGTAGATGGTATCTACACAGAAGACCCTGAAAAAAACAAAGCAGCCGTCAAGTTCGACACACTCTCTTTTGAAGAAGTATTAAAACGAGGATTAAAAGTAATGGACACCACTGCTTTTACCCTCAGTCAAGAAAATAAACTCCCCATCATTGTGTTTGATATGAACACCAAGGGCAACTTAAGTAAAGTTGTCAATGGAGAAAAAATCGGTACACGTGTAGACTAAATAGCTTAACAATGAACGAAGAATTACAATTTATTTTAGACAGCACCAAAGAAAGCATGAACGGTGCACTTGCGCATTTAGAGAACGAATTATTAAATATTCGTGCTGGAAAAGCCAACCCTGTAATGTTAAAAAGTGTGATGGTTGATTATTATGGCACCCAAACTCCACTGAGTCAAGTGGCCAATGTCAACACTCCCGATGGAAGAACGTTAACCATTCAACCTTGGGAAAAAGCTATGTTAACAGAAATTGAAAAAGGCATCATGATCGCTAACATTGGTTTTAATCCAATGAACAACGGTGAAAGCATTATCATTAATGTTCCTCCGTTAACTGAAGAGCGGCGTAGAGATTTAGCAAAAATGGCCAAGGTAGAGGCTGAAAATGCCAAAGTTAGTGTGCGAAGTGCACGCAAAGAGGCCAACCAAGAAATAAAAAAAAGTGAGAGTTCGGAAGACGAGCAAAAAAATTGCGAAATAGATGTTCAATCTTCAACCGATAACTTCATTCAAAAAATAGACAGTATCCTAGCCGCCAAGGAGAAAGAAATCATGACGGTATAAAAGTCTCCTAGGGCAACCCACGCAATGAAAAGAAAAAATAAATGGAATTTTTGGGAGGGGGTAGCTCGCCTTATTTTACGCAATCGCTTTGCCTTAATTTTAGTGCTGATTGGCGTTACTGGTTTTTGGGTATCGCAATGGCAACACATGCGCTTCACCTTTACAGAAGCAAATTTATTGCCCGACGATCATCCGCAAAACATTCAATACAATGATTTTCTTTCGTTATTTGGAGAAGAAGGCAGTGTTTTACTAATTGCCACTAAGGACCCTGCATTATTTTCAAAAAAAAAGCTACTCGCCTGGAAGGAATTGAGCGAACAACTCAATGCCTACAACGAAATTGATGCTGTGCTATCGATAGACAATGTCAAAGAATTGGTCAAGAACAAGCAAAAGAAAAAGTTTGAATTAGCCCCTGTACTTAAAACGATTCCCGAAGACAGCAGTGCCTTTGCTAAATTTAAACAAAAACTATTTCTCGAACTACCGTTTTATCAAAATCTGCTCTTCAATAAAGATTCTGGAACAGTTCGCATGGCCATTTACATGAATCAAGAGGTGGTTAACAGCTCCGCTCGAAAAGAGTTTGTTTTCGAAACGTTTATTCCTTTGATCGATGCTTTTGAGAAAGAGAATAAAATGAAAATTCATCGATCTGGTATGCCCTATATCAGAACCCTCAATGCCCAAAATATTGTTGATGAAATTGGCCTCTTTGTCTTTGCAGCAATGGGGGTTACTTCGTTAATCTTCTTTTTATTTTTCAGATCAATACGCGCCACATTTATTTCAATGATTGTAGTGCTTATTGGCGTTTCGTGGGCACTGGGTACCTTGGGGCTTTTGGGCTACGAAATCACTGTACTGACTGCGCTAATTCCTCCATTAATTATTGTCATAGGTATTCCAAATTGCATTTTCCTGATTAATAAATACCAGCAAGAAGTTGCCAAACATGGAAATCAAGTAAAATCATTGCGACAGGTCATTGTGAAAATTGGTAATGCCACCTTAATGACCAATTTAACCACAGCTTCTGGTTTTGCAACCTTTATTTTGACCAACAGTAAACTACTCAAAGAATTTGGCGTGGTCGCTTCGATCAACGTCATTGGAATTTTCATTCTCTCTTTGCTTGTCATTCCGATAGCTTACAGTTTTATGCCACTACCCAATAAAAAACACCTGAATCACCTGAATAATAAAACTGTAGATCGTTTTGTCAAATGGATGGAAAACAATGTGCGCCACAAACGTATTAACACCTACATCATTTCGCTTCTTACCCTAATTATTAGCATCATTGGAATTTACACCATTAATATATCTGGAAGTATTTTGGAAGACATGCCCAAAAAGCAAGCCTTCTTTAAAGACATTCTCTTTTTTGACAAAGAATTTGATGGAATAGTACCCCTCGAGATTTTAATAGACACCAAGCGAAAAGATGGGGTGCTCAAACTTTCTACATTACGACGCATGGAACGGCTGAATGAGAGTATTGCGCAAATTCCGGAGCTGTCGGCACCCACCTCAGTTGTCAATGCCATGAAATATGCAAAACAGGCTTACTACAATGGGAATCCAAATTATTACTCACTACCCAGTCCCCAAGAAAACAGTTTTATTCTGTCCTATTTTGATCAGTCAGATAACAATGAAAATGTGTTGACGAACTACGTAGATGCAACCGGCCAATATGCACGTATGACAACTTACATGACGGATATTGATACCGACCGAATGGAAGAAATTGAAATAGAACTGAATCGCGAAGTGGCTAAAATTTTTCCCGAAGAACGATATAATGTGAGTTTAACAGGAAAAGCGCTGCTCTTTTTAAAAGGGACAAAATACCTTATAAAAAATCTTGTGCTCTCTTTGACCCTTGCCATCTTTTTGATTGCCTTATTCATGGCTTATATGTTCCGATCCTTTAAAATGATAATCATTTCGCTGATACCGAACTTACTTCCCTTACTCATCACAGCAGGAATGATGGGCTTTTTGGGAATACCTCTCAAGCCGTCAACGATTTTAGTTTTCAGTATCGCCTTTGGAATATCTGTGGATGACACCATTCACTTTTTGGCAAAATACCGACAAGAACTAATTGATTCCAATTGGAAAATTCAACGTTCGGTATATGCCGCATTACGCGAAACTGGGGTAAGCATGTTCTACACATCAATTGTTTTATTCTTTGGATTCTCTGTCTTTATGATTTCTAATTTTGGCGGAACGGTTGCCCTTGGTGGTTTGATTTCGATGACCTTGCTATTCGCCATGCTGGCGAATCTTGTGCTTCTTCCCTCTTTGTTAATTTCCCTCAAAGACACTGTTGCGAATGAAGATGTATTAAAGGCGCCAAAAATTCAAATAATTGATCCAGAAGAGGATAAAAAAGCATCCAAAGGAAAAATTAAATAATTAAGCGGATAGCGTATATTTGCATCAAATTTTCATCATGTCAGTAAAAATAAAAGCACTACTCAAAACCGCTCCCGAAGGCCAACAGGTAACCGTACAAGGATGGGTAAGAACTTTTCGTGCCAATCGATTCATTGCATTAAATGATGGGTCAACTTTGGGAAATTTACAATGTGTAGTTGAATTTGAAGATTTTGACGAAGCCTTGCTCAAAGACGTTTCGACCGGAGCAGCGCTTAAGATAACTGGACGATATGTCGAAAGTCAAGGAAAAGGACAAGCGGCAGAAATTCAAGTAGAAGACCTGTTGATTCACGGTACTGCTGACCCTGAAAGTTATCCAATACAGCCCAAAAAACACAGCTTTGAGTTTCTTCGCGAGAAAGCTCATTTACGTGTTCGAACCGCAACCTTTAGTGCAGTAATGCGTGTACGTGCAGCCTTGTCTTTTGGAGTACATAAATTCTTTCGAGAAGAAGGATTCCATTATGTCAACACCCCCATTATTACAGGAAGTGATGCTGAAGGCGCTGGAGAAATGTTTCGCGTGAGTGCCTTGGATGCCAAAAACCCACCCTTGGACGAAAACGGAAATGTAGACGTTACACAAGACTTTTTTGGAAAAGAGACCCACTTGACTGTTTCTGGCCAGTTAGAAGCAGAAACCTATGCCATGGGACTTGGAGAGGTCTATACCTTTGGACCTACTTTTCGTGCTGAAAACTCTAACACCACGCGTCACCTTGCAGAATTTTGGATGATTGAGCCAGAGATGGCCTTTTTTGACCTGAATGACAATATGGATTTGGCGGAAAAATTCATCAAAAGTGTATTGACCTATGCACTTGAAAACTGTCAGGAGGATCTTACTTTTTTAGATCAGCGCTATGCACAAGAAGAAAGCAGTAAACCCAAATTAGAACGATCTGAAATGGGATTGTTGGAGAAAATTCAATTTATTGTTGACAATGACTTTAAGCGTGTTAGCTATACTGAAGCCATTGATATTTTAAGAAACAGCAAGCCCAATAAAAAGAAAAAATTCAAGTACATCATTGAAGAATGGGGGGCAGATTTACAAAGTGAACACGAACGCTATTTGGTTGAAAAACACTTTAAAACTCCAGTGATTTTATTTGATTACCCCGCCAAAATTAAAGCCTTTTACATGCGCATGAATGACGATGGAAAAACAGTTCGTGCCATGGACATTTTGTTCCCTGGAATTGGCGAAATGGTTGGAGGTTCGCAAAGAGAAGAACGTTTGGATGTATTGCAAGAGAGAATTAAAGCCATGGGAATTGAAGAAGAAGAATTATGGTGGTACCTAGACCTACGCAAGTTTGGATCGGCACCACACAGCGGCTTTGGTTTAGGCTTTGAACGACTTGTGCTTTTCGCTACTGGAATGGGAAATATACGTGATGTAATTCCTTTTCCGCGCACCCCACAGAATGCTTCTTTCTAACTATCTAAGAAGTTTTACTTATCTTTAGTTAAGACTCCCCAATTATGCTAAAACAACAACTTCAACTCAAACTTTCGCAAAAACTGTCTCCTCAGCAGATTCAGTTAATGAAGTTGATTCAACTACCTACACTTGACTTTGAACAACGTTTGCAAAACGAACTTGAAGAAAATCCTGCTCTTGAAACAGGAAAAGAAGAGGTTGCTCAGGAAGATTCCTATGAAAACGAATTTGAGGAAAATGCAGAGGTTATCGACACCCAAGACATTGATATCGACGCCTACTTGAGTGACGATGAAATTCCCTCTTATCGTTTAAATGCCAATAACTACAGTTCGGATGATGAAGAAAAGAGTACACCTATTTCGGGTGGAATCAGTTTTCATGAAATGCTTACAACTCAAATTGGATCATTAATTCTATCTGAAAAAGAAGAGATGATTGCCGACTTTATTGTTGGAAGTATTGACGAGAGCGGATATCTACGGAGATCTATTGAAGACTTAATGGATGATTTGGCCTTTACACAAAGTCTAATTGTGGATGCAAGTGAAATTGAAGATGTATTGGAAAAAGTACAAGGAATTGATCCACCGGGAGTAGGTGCTCGAGATTTACAAGAATGTCTATCGCTACAATTGGAACGAAAAGAGTTGAGTGTACCCATCATCATGGCAACGAAGATTGTTAATGAAGCGTTTGAGCTTTTCTCTAAAAAGCATTACACCAAAATGCAAGACAAATTTGATGTAGATGAAAACTTACTCAAACAAGGCCTAGACGAAATCGAAAAACTCAACCCCAAGCCGGGGGGGACAATGTCTGGAGTGTTTCAAAATACCCATATCGTCCCAGATTTTCTGCTCACCATTGACAACGGAGAAATCGATGTTGTCATTAACCGAAGAAACGCACCTGAATTACATGTTTCTTCTTCTTACCAAGAAATGATGAAGGGCTATAAAGAAGCCTCGACCAAATCTAAATCACAAAAAGAAGCCGTTCAGTTTATTAAGCAAAAACTAGATGCTGCCCAATGGTTTATCGATGCCATTCAACAACGTCATCAAACCCTTCAACTCACCATAAACGCCATTGTAAAACATCAGTACGAATATTTCCTTACTGGAGACGAGCGCATGTTAAAACCAATGATCTTAAAAGACATTGCTGAAACCATTCAGATGGATATTTCCACCATATCGCGTGTTGCAAACAGTAAGTATATTGACACCCCTTATGGAACTAAACTACTGAAAACTTTTTTCTCTGAGTCGTTGACAAATTCCGAAGGCGAAGAAGTTTCCACCATAGAAATAAAGAAAATCTTGCGAACTCTTATCGAGCAAGAAGACAAGAAGAAACCTTTAGCAGACAATGCTTTGTCGAAAGAATTACTCGACAAAGGCTATAAAGTTGCACGAAGAACGGTAGCCAAGTACAGGGAGCAGATGCACTTCCCTGTTGCACGACTCCGAAAAGAGTTATAGAAGATAAAAAATCAAGCCAACTTGAACTGGATAAATATTAGGGCGAATTCCTTCCTGGGTTTGAACAGCACTCGATAAGAATGGGGTTAGTCCATAAGAAAAACGCAAATTCCACGTATTAAAACCAACCGAAAGAGACAGCGAATGCTGCCACTCATCAATTTGATCGTCTATTTTAAATGATCGTCCAAAAAAGGGCTTGTAGGTCGGTAAGAACTGATAACTCAATCGATAGCCCAAATAAATACGCCAGAAACGATAATTATCGATAGTAGATGTTCGCCATCTTAGCTCAATAGGTAATTGTAGTTGATGAAAAGAAAATGTGTTGCGAAGAGAAACCCCATTAGATGGAAAAGAATAACTAAACTCATTTTCATTTTTCCGAACATTTAAATTATTTACCAAGCGTTCAAAGCCGTATCCCAATCCAATTGCAATGGCCTTATCACCTTTCTTGGTGAATGAAAAGTCACGTAAAAATCCAGCATGAATACTCCGTGAAAAACCATTTTCTTGGAAGGAATTTATATCGTTTGCTTGAATAATAAAATTAATATCTATGTAAAATTGATCTTCATTATATGATAGACTATCCTTTTCTTGCCCCAATAAAAGGCCAATAAAAAAGAAATAAAAAAGGAAGAAAAATGCTTTCATGTTGTAAAGGTACAATTTTGAAAGAGTAAGGGTAAAAAAAAAGCACCCTAGTGGGTGCTTTTTATCTTTCAATGAAAAGATTAGTTGATATTCTGTGTGTAATCTCCTACACGAGTTGTGTAGTTAATTTTTAAGGCATTTACTTTACGTAATTCCTGCTTAATATCAGTAATCAATCCCATATTAGTATCTCCATCTACTTTTAAAGCAGTGGTAAGCACATTTTGTAATTCTTGACGCTTGGAAGCGCGTTCTGCTAGAACAAAAGCAGCCACATCGCCCACATCAGCAAACTTATCATTTAGCTGAATACGCGCTTGAGATCCATACTTATCTGAATATCTACCCGAAGGTTTCCCAGCATAGATATACATCACCCGGTCCTTCTTGTCCAATTTTTGGATTTGATCGGCAGCAGGGAGTGAATTTTGAACCATTAAGGTACTGTCCCGCATAACGGTAGCTACCATAAAGAAAAACAAAAGCATGAAAACGATATCCGGAAGGGAAGCCGTTGAAATAGCGGGCAATTCGCCTCCTTTTTTCTTTTTAAATTTTGACATACGTTGTGTTTTTAATTGGTTTTACTCGGCTCGGCTTCAGAGAGCTTTTGCGGATACATGTTCTTCACTTCGTCTAACTTGGGCTTGAGTTTAGCTTTTTCGTTAGCTGTTGTACGTGGGTCACTGTAACGCTTTTGGGCTTCTGTGTAGCTCATTCCAGCCATTGGATTTAGGAGAGCAAACTCACGATCACGAAGATCGTTGTAAGCCGCTACTAATTCATTCTGAACGGCGATATACACCTTGTAGGATGTTTCCCTGTCGTTCTTTAATGAAATAATGGCTTTTTCCGGATTATCCGACGAACTAGTATCTCTTTTTCCTTTACAGTAATCACAGGCTTCTTCACCTTGACCACCACCATTGTCTAGAAAGGCCATCGCCGCTTGGCGTACTTCGCTAATATCCATTAATTCTTCTTCAACCAACAAACGGTTATCCTTGTTCACAACCACCGTAAAAATATTACGTTGCTTAATGACAGGGGGATCAACAACCTCATCGGTTGGAGGTAACTTACGGTTGATTCCAGAATCGGTTTCGATCGTAGTGGTAACTAGGAAGAAAATCAATAGCAAGAAAGCGATGTCTGCCATCGACCCTGCATTTACTTCAGGTGCAGCTCTTTTTGCCATATCTTATCTATTAATTAAACGTTTAGCTCCTGCATATGCCATAGCACCTACTGCAATAGCAGCTAGGTAATAGAATACGCGAATTCCTGTTTCTACCCAACGAGCACTAGAAGCAGAAAGTACTTCACCGTCTTTTAAGGCAGTTTCTTCGCCGCTAGACAATGCAAAGGCAAGTCCAACAACTACCAATAGGAAACCAACAGAAATTACTGCTTTTTTCAGCTTTTCTTTATCACCAAATAAGGTAATCAAAGAAAAGATAACGGTAGCTGCAACAGCTATGATAAGGATTATTTGTGCAATGCTAATTAATGGCGATACTGTTCCATAGTCTCCCATAGAAGCAGCCATTTTTATTTCTTCATCTCCAGTACTCATGATTCTAAGAAGAAATACTACTCCTAGAACACCAAAGATACCAGCGACGATTTTTACTATTTTTTGAAAATTCATAATTTACATTGTTTAAATGGAAGGTTCTTACTTCTTGTGCGCCACAAGGATGTCAACTAATGTAATGGAAGCATCTTCCATATCGTTAACAATACCATCGATTTTTGCAACAATGTAGTTATAAAATACTTGAAGAATGATTGCTACAACAAGTCCGAATACAGTTGTTAAAAGAGCTACTTTAATACCTCCTGCAACTAACGAGGGTTGCATGTCTCCTGCTGCTTCAATTTTATCAAATGCTTGAATCATTCCAATTACTGTTCCCATGAAACCAAGCATTGGTGCCAAGGCAATAAATAAAGAAATCCAAGAAACGTTTTTCTCTAATTGTCCCATTTGAACACCACCATAAGCAACTACTGCCTTTTCTGCACTTTCAACGCCTTCATCTACACGATCAAGTCCTTGATAGAAAATTGAGGCAACGGGTCCTTTAGTATTACGACATACTTCTTTTGCGGCTTCTACTCCACCACTAGATAATGCTTCTTCAACACCATCTGTTAATTTTTTTGTGTTTGTTGAAGCAAGGTTTAAAAAGATAATTCTTTCGATAGCAATCGCTAAACCAAGGATCAAACAAATTAAAACGATTCCCATAAATCCTGGGCCTCCTTCGATAAAACGTGTTTTCAATTCTTGTGTGAAAGAAGCTTCTGCAGCTACATCAGCTTGCTCGTCTTCTTGAACAATCGTTGAAACGGTAAGATTGTTTAGATTAACTGTATTGGCATTAACGGCTGATGTTGCCATGAACATGCTCATTACAAGGGAAACGAATAGTTTTTTCATTTTGATGAATTTTTGTTCTTAATTGTTAAAGGTTTAAAGATATAAAAAAATATGATTTACAATAAAAATTAGTGAAAGACTGTACACTTTATTTTTATTCCATCATTAAGGGCTAAAAAAGAGTCCTTTAAAGGCATTAAATCAAATACAATGCCGAAGAATTACCTCTTATTTATTTGATCAACTCATAAAACAGTTTACATATTATAGACACCACCATTAATGTCTAGGGTAGCTCCAGTAATGAATCCATCATATTCGGAAGCAAGATAGATCACCGCTCTAGCTACATCGTCTGCGTTTCCTGCTCTCCCAATTGGAATACCTGCTGTTGTTGCCGCGGCAGACTCTTTGGTTGTATGTGTATTATGAAATGCTGTTCCTAGGATTAGACCTGGAGCTACTGCATTTACTTTCACCCCTTCTGGTCCTAATTCAGATGCCAGGGCTCTTGTAAAAGTTAGAACTGCTCCCTTGCTAGTAGAATACACCAGTGAACCAGGATGCCCTCCCTTACGGCCAGCAAGTGAAGCTAAATTGACAATACTACTGTACTCATTTTTTATAAGGTGTTGTGAAGCAGCCCTTGTCACGAATAACATGGAAGTTAAGTTAACGTCCATTACTTTGTGCCAAAAGTCAGTTTCCATCTCATTTAACAACTTACGTGCAACTAGAGAACCTGTATTGTTGATGAGTATATCCAAGCCACCAAGGGCTTCAACCGTCTTTTCGACCAAGGCATTGGCATCTACTTCTTTGGTTAAGTCACCTGCTATCGCTATTGCCTTTTGCCCCTTATTATTGGCATCTTTGACTAACTGGTTGGCAACTGTTTCACTAGAAAAGTAGTGAACGGCTACGTTGGCTCCACACTCGATAAAGTGTTGAGTGATTGACGCGCCAATACCTTGCGCACCAGCAGTGATGAGAATATTTTTTCCTTTTAATTTATTCATTGTTATTTATGTTGATCCTGTTCTAACTATTTTTAGCACCTAGTTCAGTTTAATTCTTTGTCTTATAGGTAGTTCATTAAACCCAAAATTCCGTTATATGAAATCACTAGCGAAAAGAATAACGCCCCATACATTCCAATATACACCCCTGTGCTAGTCTTGTATTCATTCATCACCTTTTTTTGACGAAGCAATAATATGATTCCTAAAACCACAGCAGGAAGAACAAATACGTTAAACACCTGGGAGAGGATTTGAATTTCAATGGGGTTGGCGCCAAATGCTGGGCCAATCAAGGCTACACAACATGCAATAGCAGTGATTAATCTAAATTGACGGGAATTTGTATCTAAGGTTCCCGATTGATAATCTGCAATCAACAAAGGAGCGATCAACAAACAAGGAAAAATTGAGGACAAACCTGCACTCAGTGCCCCAAAGAAAAATAGGGTAACGGCCCATTTTCCTGCAACAGGCTCTAGTGTATTGGCCATATCCAACACATGGGTTACTTCTTTTCCTTGATGATATAATGCCCCCGCAGCAACAGCCATTATGGTTCCACTAATCACGAAAATCAAGATAGCAGCGGTAATGGAATCTTTCTTTTGTTGGTCTAAATTTTTAATGGTCCATCCCTTTCCTTTAATAAACAATGGTCGAGATAAAAAAGTGGCCGATGCCATTGTTGTTCCGACAAAAGCGGCAACCAACATTTTTCCACCAGTCACTTTTGGAATAGTTGGAATTAATCCATGCACCACATCGATTGGTAATGGCTGAACAAAAAACAGGGAAAGAATAAATGAAAAGCCCATTAGGGACACAAATACAATTAGTATTTTCTCGAAAAATGAATACCTACCCACAAGCATTAATAAATAAAATATAACGATAACCAAAACGGCAATCGTCAAAACAATTTCATATTGATACCCTGCCAAACCTTCAAAATTCAAGGCAAGTATTTCAAAAATAATATTGGCCGAAATCCCCAATATTCCCATCAAAGAATTCCATTGTCCAAAGGTTATCCCTACTATAATTAACAGCGCTAGAAATTTGCCGTATTTCAAATGCTTTCTGAAGCCATATAAGGCTGTTTCGTTTGTGATTAGGGCATAGTTGCCATAGGCAAACATTAAAATGCCCGAAAAAAAACAACTCAATAAAAGCACCCATAGCAATTGCATCCCAAATTTACTTCCTGCGACAATCATTGAGGTAACACTTCCTGTACCAATGGTATAGCCTATGGCAAAAATACCAGGGCCAAAGCCCAATAAAAGAGTAATGATTTTTTTTAATAAAGACTTTTTTTGTTCAGTTACAGCCATTTGGTAATGTTTAATTTTATATTATTCCGACCAATTTGTATGGTGAGATTTTCCCGTTTGGTCATCCGAACGTTGATACGTGTGTGCGCCAAAATAATCGCGTTGAGCTTGAATGATATTTGCCGTTGAAATGGCCACCGCAAAATTATTTAAGAACTGTATCGATTCGCTCAAACACGGTATTGGCAATTCACTCAATACTCCTGCCGCAACCACTTTTTTAATGGATGGTTTTAGCGACAACAATTGCTTTACTAAAGTTGCATTATTAAGTATGTTTTCCTGTTCCTTTAGCACTTCTACTAATTCGACCATCAAATCGGACTTTATGATACATCCATTGGTCCAAATTCGAGCAAGCTCACTTAAATTGATGTTCCATCCGTATTTTTTAGAGGCTTCTGCAATAAGCCTAAAGCCTTGGTAATGGTTAATGATTCGAGCAAATTGGTAAGCTTCCATGATCTCTTTTTTTGAAATACTTGGCGCTTGTTTTTTCTTTTGTTCAAAATGCGCACTCGCTGCAACTCTTTCTTCTTTGAAGGCAGAGGCATAGCGAGCAAAGAGTGCAGTGGCTATCATTGTACTGGGTATACCCTTTTGGGCAGTCGCAATCGTAGTCCAGTTACCGGTGCCTTTATTACCAGCCTTATCCAGTATTTTATTCACCAACCAATCGGAACCTTCTTTTTTACGTAGAATATCGATCGATATATCAAGTAAATAACTCGCAGTAGTTTCTTTCCATGAGGCTAATATGTTCGCAATTTCATCTAAATTATACCCCAATGATTTCAGGAGAGCATAGACTTCTGCCAGAAGTTGCATTTCTACATACTCAATACCATTGTGCACCATTTTAACAAAATGCCCACTACCCTCATTGCCTATGTAAGCACAACAAGCGCGATCATCCTTGTCTCTAGCTGCTATCGCTTCCAAAAAAGGGCGAACCTCAACATAGGCTTTCTCATCGCCACTTGGCATTATACAGGGGCCTTTCAAAGCACCTTCTTCTCCGCCAGACACCCCAGCACCAACAAAATGAATGTGCTTACTTTTTAAATAATCGAAACGTTCTTTTGTTTTAAGATAGTTCGAGTTCCCTCCGTCAATTAAAATGTCATTTGCAGACAAATGAGGAAGCAAATCTTCAATAACACGATCAACCGTTTCTCCTGCATTGACCATTAACATAATCTTTCTTGGAACTTGAAGAGACTGCACAAAAGAGGCCAGATCATCGAACGGAAGTGCCGAAGCTAGCTCTTGGTGCTCATTCACCATCTTCAGCGCAACCTTTTCTTCTAAGGTGTCTACATGACGATTAAACAAGGAGAGCTGAAAGCCTTTTTGGGCTAGATTTCTACTCAAACTTTTTCCCATCACGCCCAAACCAAGAACGCCAAACTGTGTTTTTTCCTGCATAGTGTTTTTTAAAACAGTAATTATTTCATCAGGAGTTGAACGTATATCTATTTTAATTGCATTAAGGGGTTCTTCCAAGGTGTCAAATTGAGATTGTAGTAAGGTCTCACCCATAAAATGATTTTTTCGAGCGAGTATTCTTTTTTTGACCGTTTCAAAAGTACCAGACAAAAACACCCATGTTACACTTCCCTGAATATCCTTTTGTAAAATTTGTCGGTAACTTTCCTTGAGTGCAGAACAAGCAATGACGCATCCCTGTATCTTTAATTGATCAGATGCTAAATGATTAAGTTGCTGTAACCAACCGAACCTGTCATCATCTGTTAATGGTTGACCCTTCTCCATTTTTTCAATATTTGCCTTGGGGTGGTAATCATCTCCATCATAAAAAGGCACTCCTAGTGCTTTTGCTAATTGACTTCCAATGGTGCTTTTACCCACACCAGAAACGCCCATGACGAATATTACCTTTGAATCATTAAATCTCAACGTGCTGTTTTTATTCAATCAAATTTCCTACAATTTAGAGTAAAAATGCTTCTAAAAAAAAGCCCTTGAAATTCAAGAGCTTTATTGGAAATTGCAGAGAGGAAGGGATTCGAACCCTCGATACGTTTGCACGTATACATGCTTTCCAGGCATGCGCCTTCGACCGCTCGGCCACCTCTCTAATTCGTCCCGAAATAACAAAAAAAATACGTCCCCTTGAAATTATTTTGGATAAAAAAACAGATTAAATCCCTGTTTCAAATACAGTCAACGCATTTTGGGTGGTCTGGTTAACAATTTCTTCAACTGGTAGCGAATAAATAGCACTTAATTTCTTCGCTACCAGAGATAAATAGGCACTTTCATTTCTTTTTCCTCTATACGGAGCAGGTGCCAAATAAGGGGCATCCGTTTCTAGAACAATTGATGTGAGTGGCAATTGCGCTAAAAATTGATCAATCTTGCCATTCTTGAAGGTAACCACACCCCCAATACCAAGTTTTAAATTATATCCTATCGCGCGTTTTGCTTGTTCAAGTGTTCCTGTAAAACAATGAAATATCCCAAATAAATCTTCCCCTTTATTGGCTTCCAACACCTCGAACACCTCGTCAAAAGCATCGCGACAATGAATAACAATGGGCAACTTTCTTTCTTTAGCCCATTTGATTTGTTGCTCAAATGCCGCTTGTTGCTCCTTTAAGAATGTCTTGTCCCAATAGAGATCAATACCAATTTCACCGACTGCATAAAAAGAATGTTTATCCAACATTTCCTTTACATGTGCCAATTCTTCAGCGGCATTCTCTTTTACGTGCGTGGGATGTAGGCCCATCATTAAACGAATATTATCTGGATAAGCTTCTTCGAGGGCCAGCATTCGCTCCGTGTAAGCACTATCAATTGCGGGCAGGTAAAAGGTTTCGACTCCTGCTGCGCGAGCATGCTCAATGACCGCTGCTCTATCTTGGTCAAACTCCTCTACATATAAATGGGTATGGGTATCTATCATCTTCATGGAGCAAAAATAGGGATTTGACATTTGATCATCCACTATTTTTATATCTTTAGTCTCAATGAAAAACCCGTTTAAAAGCAGCTTAGAGACCTATACCATTCCTTTGAAATTCACCAACAGCAAGCATCTTATTTGCCAATTGTTTCTCAATGGAGTAGAGGGAAATTTCTTAATTGACACCGGTGCCTCCAATAGTTGTTTAGACAACACCCTTACAACAAAGTTTTCAGTCATTCAAGAAGGTGATGAACTCCCCTTAACCAGCGCAGGAAACGAGAAACTAAATGCTATGGGAAGCCAGAAAAGCAGCTTAGGCATAGCAAGCAAAGCATTGGCCAGCATTCCTTTTATGCTAATCGATATGGAAACCATCAACGCTGCGCTTGTCGAACAAGGCGATGAGAAAATTGACGGGATCATTGGCGCTGATTTTCTGCACAAAAAAAAGGCAAGTATTGATTATGATCAATCTTGCCTTGTACTGAAAGAAAGCAGTTGGTTTTAAAGTTCCAATGCTTTTTTAGGGTTGTTATCCATCAATAATTCGACGGGGTTTTCTAGCGCTTCTTTTACAGCTACTAAAAAGCCAACCGACTCACGCCCGTCAACAATTCGATGATCATAAGACAACGCCAAAAACATCATCGGATGAATTTCTACTTTTCCATCAACCGCTATTGGACGTTCAATGATATTGTGCATCCCTAAAATACCCGATTGTGGAGGGTTGATAATTGGCGTAGAGAGCATGGAACCGAAGACACCTCCATTCGAAATAGTGAAAGTACCTCCTGTCATTTCGTCTACGGTAATATGTCCGTCACGCGCTCGAATAGCTAAGCGTTTAATTTCTGCTTCCACTCCACGGAAAGATAAACCCTCTGCATTGCGCACTACAGGAACCATCAATCCTTTTGGTCCAGAAACAGCCACACTAATGTCACAATAATCAAATTTAATTTGGTGGTCTCCATCAATCATTGAATTCACATCAGGGAATTCTTGTAAAGCACGAACAACGGCTTTGGTGAAAAAACTCATGAAACCAAGACCAACTCCATGTTTTTCTTTGAAGGTTTCTTTGTATTCGTTACGCAAAGCAAAAATTGGGCTCATATTGGCTTCGTTGAAGGTGGTCAACATAGCCGTCTCATTTTTAGCACTCACCAAACGTTCAGCTACCTTTCTGCGCAACAAAGACATTTTTTTACGTCCCGTTTCTCTTGAACCATGTGCAGGAGCTGTTCCCATTGAGGGTACAGCATCTACAGCATCTTGCTTGGTAATACGGCCGTCACGACCAGAACCTTTAACGTTTTTGGATTCAATTCCTTTTTCGTCTAAAATTTTCTTGGCTGCCGGAGAGGCAGTTCCACTTGCATAGGTAGTCGCTGCTTCAGCTTTTACCTCCACCTTGGGCGCCTCTGTCGCTGGAGCTGGTTCTGCTACAGCAGGAGCTGCACCATCTGCTGGCTGACCGTCGGTGTCAATAAGACATACCACTTGTCCAACCTCAACCGCATCGCCTTCTTCTGCTTTCAAGCTGATGGTTCCGCTTACTTCAGCGGGGAGTTCAAGGGTTGCTTTGTCAGAGTCAACCTCAGCAATTGCCTGATCTTTTTCAACATAGTCACCATCGGCAACAAGCCATTGGGCGATTTCTACTTCTGTTATCGATTCTCCTGGAGAAGGAACTTTCATTTCTAATATCATCGGAAGGGAATTTAGCTCTATTTTTTAATACGAATAAAATTATCTTTTGTAGCGTCAAAGACATAATCTATGACTCCTTTATGGCGTTTGGCGGAACGTGTGGCACTTCCTGCTGCTGGAGTACCATAAAAACGTCGGGTTGCTGGGCGAAAACGTGCAGCCTCCGGCATGTGTAATAACAAATAAGACCAAGTCCCCATATTTCGGGGTTCTTCTTGTGCCCAAACAACATCTTCTACTCCTTTGTAGGCTGCCAATTGCTCTTGAATGGCCGCTACGGGTAGTGGGAACAATTGCTCAACACGCACCAAAGCAACATCATTTATGCCTCTTTCTTCTCGTTCTTTCAACAGGTCATAGTAAAATTTACCTGTACAAAAAACAAGTTTCTTTGCTTCTTTTGGGCCTATTTTATCGTCAGCAATTAGTGTTTTAAAACGACCAGTGCTAAACTCTTTTAAAGGAGATACGACGGCTGGATGACGAAGTAAACTTTTGGGGGTAAATACCACCAAGGGTTTACGGTAATTCGATTTTACTTGTCGGCGTAAAAGGTGAAATAAGTTTGCTGGAGTAGTACAATTTGCAACAAACATATTGTCTTTTGCACAGAGTTGTAAGTAGCGTTCCATTCGTGCAGAAGAGTGTTCTGCTCCTTGCCCTTCATAGCCATGAGGTAATAGAAGAACAATTCCATTTTGCAACTTCCATTTATCTTCTGCCGCAGAAATGTACTGGTCAATCATTATTTGTGCTCCATTGGAGAAATCACCAAATTGTGCTTCCCAAATGGTCAATGCGTTTGGACTGGCCATGGCATAACCATAGTCAAATCCAACCACAGCATATTCAGAAAGAAGGGAATTGTAGATGCGTAATCTACCTTGCTCTTTTTGAATAGTATTGAGTAAAATAATTTCTTCTTCAGATTCTTCTGCTTTCACAATCGCGTGTCTGTGAGAAAAAGTTCCACGTTCAACGTCTTGACCAGAAATTCGCACATCGTGACCTTCTGCCAATAAACTTCCATAGGCCAAGAGTTCCCCCATTGCCCAGTCCATAGCATCATTTTCAAAAAACATTTTTTTGCGATCGCCGATTAGTTTTTCAATCTTACGCAAGAATTTTTTATCGCCCGGTAGCTCTGTTATTGTGGCAGCAACCTGAGTCAATACCTCAGCCGAAACAGCCGTGGGTACATCTTTCATCATCTCTGACTCGTCTACACGGGTAAAACCTTTCCATTCATCTTGCATGAAAGGCGTAATTTCAGTTTTCTCTATTTTTCGAGAATCTTGTAAATCAATTTCTAAAGAGTCTTTGTACTCTTTCTCCAATTGCTTGATATCACCTTGGTTAACAATGCCTTGTGCAATTAATTTATCGGCATAGATGTCGCGTGGGTTTTTATGCTTGGCAATGGCTTTATACAAATTGGGCTGTGTAAAGCGTGGTTCATCACCTTCATTATGTCCGTATTTTCTGTATCCTAGTAGGTCAATGAAAACATCTCTTCCAAACTTCATGCGGAAATCCAACGCAAACAAGGTTGCGTGAACAACTGCTTCTGCATCGTCGGCGTTGACGTGTAAAACGGGTGAAAGGGTTACTTTTGCAACGTCGGTACAATAGGTAGATGAACGTGCATCCAAATAATTGGTCGTAAATCCAATCTGGTTATTGACAACAATATGTACTGTACCTCCGGTTCCATACCCTTTTAAACGAGCCATTTGCACAATCTCGTAAGGCAATCCCTGGCCAGCAATTGCTGCGTCTCCATGCACAATGATTGGGAGTACTTTATTGGTGTCGAAATTGTATTTGTTTTCTAGTTTTGCTCGGGTAATTCCCTGAACAACAGCTCCAACTGTCTCTAAGTGAGAAGGATTAGGCGCAATATTCATGTTGATTTTCTTGCCCGTATCGGTACTGCGTTTTGAGGTCCAGCCCAAGTGATATTTTACATCTCCATCAAAAACCACTTCTTCGTAGTCTTTCCCATCGAACTCAGAAAAGATGTCTCGGCTCGATTTCCCAAAGATATTGGTCAAGGTGTTGAGGCGACCTCGGTGAGCCATTCCCATAACGAACTCTTCTACGCCCTGTTCTGCTGCGGCTTCCACCACTGCGTCGAGTGCAGGAATTAAGGACTCTCCACCTTCTAACGAAAAGCGTTTTTGTCCTACATATTTGGTGTGGAGAAAGTTCTCAAACGAAACTGCTTGATTGAGTTTCTTGAGAATATGTTTCTTCTGTTCTACCGAAAAAGAAGGATGGTTATTATTGATATTTAAACGTTGCTGAATCCAACTCACCTTCTCAGGATCACGAATGTACATATATTCAACCCCAATGGAATCACAATAAATTTGCTCGAGGTGTTCTATGATTTTAGCCAATGTGCTTGGCCCAATGCCCATGGTTTCTCCTGCGCTAAAGACCTCGTTCAAATCTGCCTTGCTTAGACCATAATTCTCTATGTCTAAATTGGGGGTATACGTACGACGATCGCGCACTGGGTTGGTTTTGGTAAACAGGTGTCCTCGCGTACGATAAGCATCGATAAGCTGAACTACTTTGAATTCACGTTGTAAATGTGCTGGTATTTCTGTCGATACATCAGCAAATTCATCACCTGAACTGTTTTCCATTCCAAAGTCAAAGCCTTGAAAAAAGGCACGCCAGCTTGGTTCTACACTGTCCGGTTGTTGTAGATACTGGTCGTATAATTGCGCAAAATAACCGGTGTGCGCAGCGTTTAAAAAAGAATATTTATCCATTTATATTCGATCTGGTCAAATCTAGTAAACAAAATTACAATATTTAATTCAAGGAAATAGAGGACTGTTCTACTTTTTGTTTCTCATTTAGCCACGAAAACGTGGTTTTTGAAACAAATCCATTGAATAAAAAAAAGGGCATTTTTCTTTTCTTCATATTCCTTTAAAAAACGAGGACCACTTGGTGACATAAATATGTATTTTTGATACATGTTTGCATTGGTCGATTGTAATAATTTTTATGCTTCTTGTGAACGGGTATTCCAACCTCAGCTAGAGAACAAACCCGTCGTTATTTTATCCAACAATGACGGTTGTGTCATTGCACGAAGCAACGAAGCAAAGGCATTGGGCATTCCCATGGGAGCCCCGGCTTTTCAGTATAAAGAGGTTTTTGCGCGAGAAAAGATCACTGTTTTTTCTTCTAATTATCCGCTCTATGGCGACATGAGTAGTCGCGTCATGAAAATCCTGGAAAGCTATACGCCCAATATTGAGATATACAGTATCGATGAAGCTTTTCTGCTCTTCGATGGTTTTGATCACTTTGATCTCAATGCACAAGGACTGGCCATGAAAAAACAGGTGCAAAAATGGACAGGTATTCCTGTTTCTGTAGGTATTGCACCCACTAAAGCCTTAGCGAAAATCGCCAATAAGATTGCCAAAAAATATGCGGCTAAAACTGGGGGAGTTTACCTAATGCAGACCGAAGAGCAGCGGATCAAAGCACTCAAATGGACCAAAACAAAAGACATTTGGGGCATTGGGCGGCGCCATGCAAAACGACTAGAGTTACAAGGAGTAAAAACAGCCTATGATTTTTCAAACTTACCCGATACTTGGATACGAAAACACATGAGTGTACTAGAGTTACGCCTTAAAAAAGACCTTCTAGGGATTCCCTGTATTGAGTTAGACGAAACACAGCCGGCAAAAAAATCCATTGCCACCACACGAAGCTTTCAGTCCTCTCTTTATACATTTTGGGAAGTAGAAGAACGCATTGCCACCTATGCGGTTAGCTGTGCTGAAAAATTACGCCAGCAAAAAAGCAGCTGCACTGCCTTGCTGGTTTTTGTACGAAGCAACCCACACAAAAAAGACAATCAACAGTACCGAAATAGCTGTGTAGTAACCCTCCCCTACGCCACAGACTCGAGTATTACCCTAGCAAAATATGCTGCTTTTGGCCTAAAAAATATTTACAAAGATGGGGTTGATTACAAAAAAGCTGGTGTGGTTTTAATGGGACTTAGTCCCTCGAACGAAAGACAGTTGAACCTCTTCCACGGTGATCAAAACAAGCACGACACCCTAATGCAAACAATTGACAAGCTTCACTTGCGCTTTGGCCCTCATCGCATAAAATTGGCCAATCAAGATTTAAATAAAACATGGAAAATGCGGCAAGAACACCTTTCTGCTCGTTTTACAACAGAACTGAGTGAAGTTATTTGCATCAATCCCGAAAAAAAACAATGAATAAAACGACCGAAAATTTAATTTTTTTCAAACCTGCCGAAGAAAAAACACATCATATTCCTCTAGCCAACACAGGAGTGTCTGCTGGCTTTCCTTCTCCTGCCGATGATTTTAAAGAACTCCGTATTAGCATTGACCAAGAGGTTGTGAAAAACGAAGAAGCCACTTTTTATGCACGGGTTGCCGGTCAGTCCATGCAAGGTGCAGGACTAGACGACGGGGATTTATTGGTTATTGATCGAAGCAAAGAACCGCTGGACAACGCCATTGCCGTTTGCTTTATCGATGGAGAATTTACCGTAAAGCGACTCAAGGTTGAGGCAGAATGTGTTTACCTCATGGCAGAGAATCCAAATTACTCACCAATCAAGGTAACCGAAGACAATGAACTTATCATTTGGGGGGTAGTTACTTATGTGGTGAAAAAAGTATAAATTAGCCTTGTCATGCAAAAAAACCAAATCCTACTTGGACTATTTATAGTCGTAAGCATACTAAATGTGTGGGCAAAAATATACGGCCTTGACATACTCGCTGCAGGGAGTAAAATAATAATTATTCCCACATTGATTGCACTGGTTATCTCGCAAGGAAAACCTTCTAAAAAATACATTATTGCCTTGCTTTTTTCCTGGCTGGGAGATACATTATTAATCCCTGAAGGCACTTCTTTTTTCATCGCTGGAATTGCTGCATTTTGGATAACCCAGTTACTCTATTGTTCCTTAATGTTGTCGCTCTTAGGCGGAACACTTGGACAACAATTTTCAAAAAGAAAAGCGCTTCTGCCTTTAGCTTTGGTGGGTGCGTATTTGATTGGCACTATCTGTATTATGTTTCCTAGACTGGGCGATCTTTTGATACCCGTAGGGCTTTATGCCTGTACTTTGTCCATCACTGGATTCCTAGGCATTCTCCTTTGGAGAGAAACAAAAACAAAAACAACCGCCCATTTAGCCATGGGATGTTTCCTTTTTATGGTTTCAGATAGCATGATCGCCTTTGATGCTTTTTACTTTTCTGAAGCTATATTTACACATTGGGTGATGATTACTTACATCCCTGCACAGTATTTAATAAGCCTGTTGTTGAGAAAACCTTAATAAATTAATTTTTGTATATTTAAGTATGTTTATTAAAAAATGCGAAAAAGAAGCTATTCCCTCATTTTTCTTGCTGCTTTTTGTGCTAATTCGGCGATAAATATTTTCGCATTATACAACGATTTTCTCCTCTTAGAACAATTGACGAAACCATTGATAATTCTCTTCTTAATGGGCTTTTATCTACACAAAGAAGAAAAAAGTAGCGCCTATTTATTTATTCTTTTCATTTCCTGGATTGGGAATTTATTGTTTATGTTTAAAAGTCCAAGCTATACAATTGCTGGTCTGATTTGCTTTTGGGGAACACTCTTGCTGTTTTCTCATTTAACCATGAATGACTTAAACGAATACCTAGAAGCAAAATTCAAAAAAAGAAGTACATTCATTCTCTTAGCCATATTCACATCTTATGTGGTTGGAATTATTGGCATTTTGGGCCCTAATCTTGGTGATTATTATTTTGTAATGCTCGCTTATGCAATTACCCTTGCTTTTTTGGGGTTTATCGTGAGTTTGCTTTTCATCGAAAACCCTAAAAACATATTCCGACTGAGCTTCCTTATTGGTGTTCTTATTTTGTTTGTGGACGCAAGTATAATTTGCTATCAATTATTTATTGAGGATAACATTATCATTTCTGTAACAGTTCGAGGGCTTTACATTTTGGCACAATTGCTCATTTGCTTCTATTTTATGTATGAACATACACCTAAAAACTTTACCAAATGATCAGAAGTACGGCAGAAAAAATACTTTTATTGGCCTTTTGGACCTGCTACTTAACAATTGCCATAGCAAAAGTAGCTCAGTGGACTATGATGGAATATATTCTGACGCCACTTCCTCCACTAATTTTAATGGTATTATACGCTCATCTAAAAAGAAAAGATCAAACCATCTACTTTGCGTTTGCATTTTGTTTAGTGGGAGATGTAATGATCTTAGGTACAGATATTAATTATTTTATTTCTGGTCTAACGGCCTATTGGGGAGCAAGCATCCTATTTAGTTTTTCTCTCTACAGAGAGCTAGATACTTCCATGCATGAAGCCCTCAAGAAATCCAAAATGAGTCTACCTTTCTATATCTATGGGATTTACTTTTTCTTCTTGATGTATTTTATACAGCCCTACATGGCTGATGTCTTTATCCCCACATTAATCTACGCATTGTCATTATCCTTTGCCTGTGCTTTTAGTTTTGTTGTCTACTTTAACAACAAAACAATGACATCCCTTTACTTTTGCCTTGGCCTCTTTAGTGTTAGTATTGCTGCTAGTATTATTGGAGTAAATCGTTTCTATTTCACCCTTGTTCCATTGCGCTTTTTTGAAACATTTTTTTACGCCCCCTCTCTTTACTTTATTTTTCTGTACTTTAAAACAAAAAAAACGAGTGACTATTAAACCATCCCTCCTTTTTATTGTATTGGTGACTGCGGCTTTATCTGCACAAACTAATGATCAATATTATGCGAACGAGGAATATGTAGAAGAGGAATATTTCGAACCGCTAAATGACAAAAGCAGTGAGGGGCAAATGATCTTTGTAGAAGAATTACTCGATTTGGCTGGGTACATTATCGAAACCATTGAAGTTTATCAAACGCTTCCCAACAGTGCACGTATATACCGAGTCAAATATAACGAAAACACACAAGGAGGGTTCATTTTTATTCGTTGGGATAAAAAGAAAAAAGAAAACTACATTGCCAACAAGATGATTGATCCTGGGGTCTATTACAACCTCAACACTGCGCGTGAAATCATGCGCAACCAAACGAACAAAGAGTCATTTTCGGTAGAAGATATTGCGCTTCAAGCCCCCGATCAAGAAACCATTAGTACTGATGATATCGAAGGCCTCCGACAAGCATACGATCTTGAACAAGAAGAAAAAAAATTAAAGGAAATAGAACGTCTTAATAAAACAAAAAAAAAGCGGCGAAAGCGGAAAAATTAATTGTTTAACTTTTATGTTAAAAAAGTTAAACAAAACTTTGCTGCATTCACATGTCTAGTCTATTTTTGTAAAAAAAACGATGCTAAAAAGCCAGCTTTCTACCCTTTTTATTTTACTAATAACAATGGTTAGTGCCCAGAGCAATGGAACACTAACAGGTCAAGTAATCGACAACAAAACACTTCTTCCGCTAGAAGGAGCCACCGTACTTATTGAAGGAACTTCCATTGGTGTAATTACAGGGACAGATGGATATTTCAGTATTCAAGATGTTACACCACAAACATATAGTATCGTTGCGAGCTTTTTGGGCTACACTTCAGAAACAAAATTCAATGTAATTGTCAAATCGGTTGGGACAGCCGACCTATTATTTAAACTAGAAGAAGACAACCAAATTCTCGACGAAGTTGTGGTGGTCAAAAGCTCATTTAGAACAACAAAAGAAACTCCACTTTCAACGCAGTCCTTGTCTGCTGTAGAAATAGAAACCTATCCTGGTGGAAACAATGACATTGCAAAAGTTGCACAAAGTCTTCCTGGAATCTCCCCTTCCATTGGAGGATTTAGAAACGATTTCATCATCCGTGGTGGAGCGCCAAACGAGAGTGTATACTACCTAGATGGAATTGAAATCCCAAACATCAATCACTTTAGCACTCAAGGAAGTGCAGGTGGTCCAGTGGGAATGCTCAATGTAGACTTCATTAGAAATGTCACCCTTTCTTCTTCTGCTTTTGGTGCAGAATATGACAATCCGCTTTCTGGTGTTTTAGCTTTCGAACAACGCGATGGTAATACCAAGGATTTCGCCGCCAAAGTACGTGTTGGTGCAAGTGAGGCAGGAATCACAATCAATACGCCCCTTTTTAAAGGAAATAAGGAACGGTCGAATACTACCCTGATGCTCTCTGCACGAAGAAGTTACTTGCAGTTTATTTTTGAACTGGTAGGACTCCCCATTCGCCCAGATTACTGGGATTATCAATGGAAGCTTACCCATAGCTTTGACACCTACAACAGCATAAGTTTTATTGGCTTAGGATCTATTGATGATTTCTCGGTTGTTGCGCCAGATGAATTTGATGCAGAACAACAAGCAACCATTGAACAGGTTCCAATTATTCAACAAAGAACAACCACGCTTGGTCTTTCATGGACACGAAAATTTAAAAGTGGTAACGGGCGTATGCTTACTACTTTAAGCACAAATCGTTTGCAAAACTTATTCAGTCGTTTTCGAGAAAACGAAAGCAAAAGTGGATTACTTTTTGAAAATGATGCAATAGAACAAGAAACCAAATTGCGCTCAAAAATCACGCAATATTCGGGGGACTGGAAATATAGTTACGGATTCAACTTGCAATTATCGAAGTATTCTAACGCTACCCTATCTCTCTTAGAGAACTTCAACTATGCGACTTCTATCGATTTTACTAAATACGGATTCTTTGGAAAAGCCAGCAGATCCTATTTTAACGAACGTTTATCCCTTTCACTTGGTGTGCGTCTTGATGCAGACAGTTTCACCACTGGATCAAGTTTGATTGATAATTTTTCTCCTAGAGTAGCAGCAAGCTATCGTCTCACAGAAGACGAGCGTTGGAAAGTAAACGCCTCAGTGGGGCGTTATTTTAAAATGCCAACCTACACCATGCTTGGGTTCCAGGATTTAGCGGGGAACTTCATCAACCAAAATAATCGTTATACACAGAGTGATCATTATGTTGTGGGAGTAGAATACAACTGGTCGCCAACTTCACGCATAACCATTGAAGGGTTTTTAAAGGACTACAGTCAATATCCCGTTTCCGTTTTGGACCAAGTATCTTTGGCCAACAAAGGAGGTGGATTCGAAGTTTTGGGGAATGAGCCAATCGTTGATTCGGGGGAAGGCCAAAGCTATGGTATGGAAGTTCTTTTCCAACAAAAATTAACCAAAAACTTTTATGGGGTACTTGCCTACACTTATTTCTTCAGTCAATTCAGTCAAGAGAATGGCCCCTTACTCCCAACGGTTTGGGACAGTCGAAACTTACTCTCTTTTACTGGAGGATATAAACTAAAACGAAATTGGGAAGTGTCTCTACGGTATCGTTATGCTGGGAAAACTCCCTACGTCCCAACAGACGTTGCTGCCAGTTTAGCAGACTACCCACGCATTGTATTGGACTACAATAGACTGGGCGATGTTAGTCTAGAAGCATTCACTCAAGGAGACATTCGAATTGATAAGAAATGGAACTTCAAACGCTTGTCGTTTAACTTTTATCTCGAAGTGCAAAACTTTTTGGCACAAGCCGTTCCACGTCCGCAAGAATATGGTCTGGAAAGAACCGAAACTGGACAGGAAATTCAGCCAAGAAATTTAATTGTTATTGATACCGACAGAACTCAGACACCTTTACCTTCGTTTGGTTTTGTATTTGACTTCTAGGGCTTTGACAAATAAAAATCTTTCACCAATTCTTGATGCGCAAGCGTACGTATATTACGACTAAGCTCTAAACAGAGGTCGTTTTCCGTGGGCACATTCTGCTCACGAGAAAAAGAAAGTAATACGCGTTTGAAAGGGGCATCATCATTTCCTTTTACTTTAGTAGAATGAAGTAAGAATAAATCATTCTTTTCCGCTTCAAGAATCACAACTTCATAGGCGGTAAATGGAACAATAAGTGAACAGATTCCGGTCACCTTTAAAAGAGAATTGATCGACGCAAACAACACTGAAAACGGGAGAGATGCGTTGTTGCGTGCACTATCTCTAGCATTGTTGTCGATAGGATACGCGCCTTGATAAAAGGGGGGATTACATACAATGTGATCATACTTTTTAGGTGTGTTTAAAGCATAGTCTTGCACAGATGCGTGAATAGCATTTAATCGATTTGACCATGGGCTATTCTTAAAATTAAACTTCGCTTCTAAGGCAGCAGCTTCGTTGAGTTCTACTGCATCGATGATTGCATTTGGATAACGTTGGGCAAGCATCAAGGCAATAACTCCAGTGCCAGTGCCAATATCTAAAACAAAACAATCTTCCGCCAAAAGTATTGTCCAGGCACCCAGCAGAACACCATCGGTCCCAATTTTCATGGCACTGTCTTGTTGGCGAATCGAAAATTGTTTAAAATGAAAAAGAGCGGATTTCATTATCGGTATAAATCCAAATAATCCTGTGGAAGTTGCACTGTAATATGTTTCTTTTCACGATCAACTTTAACTAAAAAATCATCGTGTATTGGGATAAGTACATCAAATTCTCCTGTGACTTCAAATAGAGCTTGAGCTGTTTGATCAATCACCCCTTTGATGTTACCAATTGCTTCTTGCCCTTCTTCTCCAATAGTGAAGCCAATAACTTCGTGGTAATAAAATTTATTCCCTTCCAACTCTGGAAGTAATGTTAGCGGAAGATAAAGATCTTTTTTTATGAGTCGGTCAGCTTCAGCTTCGGTATCAACATCTTCGAGTTTTAAACGAAGTAATTTGGATTTTTGCAAGAGCGCATTTTCAACAAAAAAAGGAATCAATCTTTGTTTGTCTTCTACAAAGATTGATTCCAATGTTATAAAGTCTTCAGGGGAATCGGTATCTAGCTTGGCTAGTAATTCTCCTTTAAAACTGAATTTTGAGACGAAGGTTCCGAGATAGAAGCAGTCCTCTCTTTTCATGTAAATTTATTCAGCGGCTGGTTTGTCTTCTTCAGCAGGTGCCTCAGCAGCAGGAGCTTCTTCAACAGCAACTTCTGCAGCAGGAACTTCTTCTTCTGTTGCAGCAGCAGCAGCAGCAGCTTCTTCAGCAGCAGCCTCAGCCTGAGCAGCAGCTTCTACAGCGGCAGCCTCATCGACCAATGCTTTTGCATCAGCTACACGTTTTTCGTTTACCGCTTTTTCAGCGTCCAAAGCACTCTTACGAGCGGCTGCTTCAGATTTAGATAAACCATCAACTTTGGCTTGAATTTCACTTTCTTTATTCTCTAACCATGCTTCGAATTTAGCGTCAGCCTCTTCTTGTGTATGTGCACCTTTGCGCACTCCACCATTCAAATGATGCATTAACAAAGCTCCTCTGTAGGATAACAATGTTCTTGCTGTGTCAGTTGGTTGAGCCCCATTTTCTAACCATTTTACTGCAGTATCAACGTTGATTTCAACTGTTGCAGGATTGGTGTTTGGGTTGTAGGTTCCAATTTTCTCTAGGTAACGTCCGTCACGCTTTGCACGTGCATCGGCCGCAACGACCCAATAAAATGGTTTTCCTTTTTTACCGTGTCTTTGTAGTCTAATTTTTACTGGCATATCATATTAATTGTGAGCGTGCCCGACGCTCGGGTTATTAATTAAGCCGCAAATGTACTATTTTATTTTGTAAGAAACTTCCCTATTTACTGTAGATACGTCAATTTAAAGAAATCTCCACTTACTCAGGTTTGTAGAACCATTTTAAAACCTTATTTTTGCGCCCTAATTTATTGAGAAAAATTCATGCAAATTACTAGAACAGACGTCGATGCTTTAAATGCAAAAATTGCTATTTCAATCGAACAAGTAGATTTTACTGAAAAAGTAGATATTATCTTGAAAGATTACAAAAAAAACGCCAACATACCTGGCTTTAGAAAAGGACATGTACCCATGGGCATGATCAAGAAGCAGTATGAAACAGCTGTAACGGCCGAAGAGGTCAACAAGCTATTGCAGGAAAGCCTCAATAATTATATTCAAGAAGAAAAACTCGAATTGCTGGGCAATCCGTTGCCTGTTATGCAAGATGAAATTGACTGGCAAGCAGATCAACTTTCGTTTGAATTTGAACTAGGATTTGCACCAAGTTTTGAGGTGAAAATTAAAGGAAAGAAAGCCATCACTCAGTTTCAAATTGAAGCAGATAAAAAAATGATTGATGAGCAACTTACCTATTTGCAAAAGCAGTACGGGAAGTTGGAGGCACAGACAAGCATTGACAAAGGCTTTGAACTCACACTTCATATCACCAACGAGGAAGCTGCCATCGACACCAAACCTACCATTGAATTCGATCAATTCAAAGGAAAGAAAAATACTGATGCACTAAAAGCAGCTAAACTAAATGAGGCCATCACTCTCAAAACAAAAGGCCTCTTTACAGAAGATCATATTGCAGCACGCGCATTTGGCGTTACTGCTGATGCTTTGGTCGACATTCCTGCTGAAGTTAGTTTGACTGTCACAGAAGCCAACAAGCGTATTTTAGCTGAATTGGATCAAGAGTTATTTGATAAACTCTACGAGCCAGGAACAGTTAAAAATGTGACTGAGTTGAAAGACAAAATTAAAGAAGGGATCGAAAAGCAGTTTGTTCAACAAACCGATCAAAAGTTACTCAATGATGTCACCGAAAGTTTAATCGATGCAACTAAATTTGGTTTACCCAAAGAGTTTTTAATTCGTTGGTTGCAAAACAGCGGTGAACAACCGTTGACCGAAGAAGAAGCGATCGAAGAATATGATAAGTCTGAAAAAGGAATTCGTTACCAATTGATCGAGGGGAACCTGATTAAGAATCATGACCTACAGGTTAAATTCGAAGAATTGCAAAGTTTTGCCAAAGACATGATTAAACAACAAATGGCGCAGTATGGGCAATTGAACCCTGCAGACAAAGAGTTGGATGATATTACAGCACGTATCTTTAGTAACCAAGAAGAAACCAAACGTTTGTCTGATCAATTGATGAGTCAAAAATTATTGGAATTTTACAAAGAAAACGCCAACCTTAAGCTAAAGAAAGTGAATTATGAAGCCTTTGTAAAAGAGGCATATGGCTCAGCACAATAAATTTGTGTACATTTATTTATAATAAAAAAAGTTCAAATGAATTACGGGAAAGAGTTTAAGAAATACGCAACCAAACATCATGGCATCAATGCCATGTACTACGATAAGATCACAAGTAGCATGACGCCTTATATCATTGAGGAACGTCAAATGAATGTTGCTCAAATGGACGTTTTTTCCCGATTAATGATGGATCGCGTCATGTTTTTGGGTACAGGAATCGATGATCAAGTAGCCAATATCATACAAGCACAACTATTGTTTTTACAATCTGTTGATGCAAAACGTGACATCCAAATGTACATTAACTCGCCTGGTGGAAGTGTTTATGCCGGTCTAGGAATTTATGACACCATGCAATACATCACACCAGATGTTGCTACAATTTGTACCGGTATGGCGGCTTCTATGGGAGCTGTTTTGTTGTGTGCTGGCCAAGAAGGAAAGCGTACAGCGCTACCTCACTCGCGCGTAATGATTCACCAACCCCTTGGTGGAGCGCAAGGTCAAGCGTCAGATATCGAGATAACCGCACGTGAAATCATAAAACTCAAAGACGAGTTATACCAAATCATCGCAAAACATTCGGGTCAAACCATGGAGAAAATCACCATGAACAGCGACCGAGATTATTGGATGAAAGCCGAAGAGGCTAAAGCCTATGGCATGGTCGACGAAGTATTGACAAAATAACCCCCATTTTCCATGAGCGAAGAAGAATTAACCTGTTCCTTTTGCGGTAGAGCAAAACCACAAACCGATTTATTGATTGCAGGTCTCGATGCACACATCTGTGATCGATGTATTGCTCAAGCACATGGAATTGTGGAGGAAGAAAGTTCGGAATCAATTACTGAAGCTTCCAAATTTGAACTAAAACCTCCTAAAGAAATTAAATCCTTTTTGGACCAGTTTGTTATTGGGCAAACTGATGCTAAAAAAGTTTTATCTGTAGCGGTATACAATCACTATAAGCGGATTTTGAATCCTCAAATTGACGAGGAAATTGAAATTCAAAAAAGTAACCTCCTTTTGGTTGGTCAAACAGGAACAGGAAAGACTTTATTGGCGCAAACCATTGCCAAAATGCTTCAGCTGCCGCTTGCCATTGTGGATGCAACCATTTTAACAGAAGCTGGATATGTTGGAGAAGATGTTGAAAGTATTTTGACACGCCTCCTACAAGCCGCTGACTATGATGTAGAAAACGCACAGAAAGGAATCGTTTTTATTGATGAAATCGATAAAATTGCGCGCAAAAGTGATAACCCTTCCATCACCAGAGATGTCTCGGGAGAAGGAGTGCAACAAGCGCTGCTGAAACTACTGGAAGGAACTGTTGTCAATGTTCCTCCAAAGGGCGGACGCAAGCATCCCGATCAAAAATTTATAGAAGTCGACACCTCCAACATTCTCTTTATTGCAGGAGGTGCCTTTGACGGAATCGAAAGAGAAATCAATAAACGACTTAATTTACAAGCCATTGGATACAAAATGGCTAATACCACAGAAGAGGTTGACAAAGACAACCTTTTACAATATATTAACCCGAAAGATGTTAAGTCCTTTGGTTTGATTCCAGAAATCATTGGTCGTTTACCAGTGCTTACCTATATGCATCCTTTGGACAGAGAAACCTTGCGTTCTATTTTAACAGACCCAAGAAACGCTTTAACCAAGCAATACGTTAAATTGTTTGAATTGGACGGGATAAGCTTAGAATTTACCAATGGAGCGTTGGACTTTATTGTCGATAAAGCATTGGAATACAATTTAGGGGCAAGAGGATTACGTTCGCTTTGTGAAGCCATTTTGAATCAGGCAATGTTCGACATGCCTGGAGGAGAAGAAACCGCCTTAAAAGTCACCAAAGCATATGCTGAAGGGCAACTTAAAAAAGTAAACACTTCTAAGCTTAAAGCTGTTTCCTAGGCATTCATTTCGAGTAAAATCTCAAGCAATTCACGGTCATTAGACAGGCGAGGGACTTTATGTTGTCCTCCCAACTTCTTTTTCACCTCCAGCCAATCGTAAAAAAGCCCTTTTCTAGCAATATGTATTGTAGGAAGCTGCATGGTCAAACTTTTGTATCTTTTGGCTTCATAATCAGAATTTAATTGCTGAATTTCAGCGTCTAAGGCACGTGTGAATTGCTCTATATCTGATGGTGGAAAAAGAAACTCAATCACCCATTCGTGACCGCCTTTGGTTGTATCCTGCATAAAAACAGGAGCAGCAGTATAGTCCAACACCTCAACACCGCAGTGCTTGGCCGCATGAGCAATTGCCCGATCTGCATTTTCAACCACCAATTCTTCGCCAAATGCATTGATGTAATGCTTGGTTCTCCCAGTAATTTGAATGCGATAGGGAGACAAGGAAGTAAAGCGTATTACATCGCCAATTTTATAGCGCCATAAACCAGCGTTGGTTGTTATGACAAGTGCATAGTGAACCCCCAATTGAACGTTATCTAGCGGAATAATGCCGTTATCGCTCTCACCAAGAGGAATGAATTCATAGAAAATACCATAATCTAGCATAAGCAATAATTCGTCAGAATCATTTTGATCTTGAATGGCAAAAAAGCCTTCAGAAGCATTATATATTTCGTAATACTTAACCTTTTGCCCCTCAAAAAGAGCTTCATACTGATTTTGATAAGGACGGAAACTTACTCCGCCATGGAAATAGACTTCAAGATTTGGCCAGATATCACTTAGCTTTTTATCTGGTGATGCTTCCAGTATTTTGTGCAGCAGCACCAACATCCAAGAAGGTACACCAACCAAACTGGTGACATTTTCCTCCGAACACTCCACAACCATTGCCGCTAGCTTAGCTTCCCATTCTGCCATTAACGAAACGTTTAAGCTGGGTGTAGTATTGATCTCAGCCCATAAGGGAAGGTTTTCGGTCATAATCGCCGATAAGTCTCCAAAAGAACTGTGTGCATTTTGGTACATTTCTTGACTCCCCCCCATACGCAAACCCTTCCCTGTAAACAGTTGTGCTTCAGGGTTATTGTTAATATAAAGAGACAGCATGTCTTTACCTCCCTTGTAATGGCAATCTTCCAGAGCTTCGACACTCATTGGAATAAATTTACTTTTGGCATTGGTCGTTCCGCTTGATTTTGCGTACCATTTTATAGGTGTTGGCCAAAATAAATTTTGGGCACCATTTCTACTTGCATCGATATCGCTTGCAATGTCTTCATAGGTTACAATAGGAACGCGTTCTGCAAAAGTTTCATACCGATGAATGGAACCAAAATCGTGGGTAGACCCCACCTTGGTCTTGTGAGCAAAGCCAAGCAAATCTTGAAGGACTTCTTGTTGCACTTCATTGGGATACCTTAAAAAAAGGTCAATTTGATGAATACGTTTTTTTAAAAACCAAGAAGCTATGGAATTGAATAAGGGGAAAGGCATAGAATATATATCTTTAGCATAAAATTAATCCTTTCCGCGATATGTTTACAGGAGTTCTCCAAAAAATGCAAACCGAAATAAGTCAAGAGATCAATTATTACTTGAATCTATCCGGTCAATTCCTTCACATGAACCAATGTATCAACAAAACAATTTCATTGTCACACAAAGGATATGAATGTTTAAACTGCAAAAGAACTGAGGCTATTTTTAGGCAGGGATTTTGCAAAAATTGTTTTTTTGAAAGTCCGCAAGCAGGCGATTGGATCATGCGTCCGGAACTAAGTAAAGCACACTTAGACATTGAAGACCGGGACCTGGCCTATGAGAAGAGAGTGCAGCTCCAGCCACATATCGTGTATTTAGCGCTTTCGAGCCATATAAAAGTTGGCATTACGCGAAAAACACAGGTGCCTACCCGATGGATTGACCAAGGAGCGCATCAAGCTTTGGCCTTGCTAGAAGTTCCTAATCGTTACCTCGCTGGTGTAGGAGAAGTAGCACTAAAAGAGCATTTTTCAGACAAAACAAATTGGCGAAAAATGCTTCAATTTCAAGCGGTTCCCGATATCGATTGGCATGAAGAACGCAACAAAGCCATCGATGCCTTACCCAAGGAGCTGAAACCTTATATCGTTCAGGATGAAAGCATTCTCACGCTTCCTTTTCCTGTGGAACGTTATCCTGAGAAAGTGAAAAGTTTAAATCTAATTAAGGCCGAAAATTATACAGGGGTCTTAAAAGGCATCAAAGGGCAATACCTCATCTTTGAAGATGATACCGTGTTTAATGTGCGTTCAAACGAAGGCTTGGTGGTTTCAATCCAAACACATTAAGCATCGTGGGTTTTAGCTGAATCTTCAACCATACGGTTAATTTCAGTCAGTTCTGCTTTGGTGAGATTACGCCATTTACCTAAGGGAACATCTAACCCAACATTCATGATTCGTGTGCGTTTTAGTGTTACCACTCGGTATTCAAGGTACTCACACATCCGTCTAATTTGTCGATTCAAGCCCTGAGTAAGAATAATTTTAAATTCCTTTTTATGGGTTTGCTTGATTTCACAAGGACGCGTTACTGTATCTAAAATAGGCACTCCCTGTCCCATTTTATCAATAAATTCTTGGGTAATGGGCTTGTTTACTGTAACCACATATTCTTTTTCGTGTTGGTTGCGCGCACGTAAAATTTTGTTGACTATGTCGCCATCGTTGGTTAAGAAAATGAGTCCCTCAGAAGGTTTATCTAAACGACCAATGGGGAAAATTCGCGTTGGGAAATTAATAAAGTCAATGATATTATCTTTTTCCACGCGTGTATCTGTTGTACAAACAATGCCCACCGGTTTATTGAAGGCGATATAAACTGGCGCATCTCCTTTTTGATCCACCGAAATCCCATCAACAGCGATCAAATCTGATTTGGTCACCTTCATCCCCATTTCAACAGGATTTCCATTAACGGTAATGCGACCAGCATCGATTAGCTTGTCAGCTGCTCTTCGTGAACAGTAGCCAATTTCACTGAGGTATTTATTGATGCGAACAGCTGTATTTTCTTCCATGATTAATCTAAATGTATTTCTTCTCCTACCGCTAGGGAAAACCTTTTTCTAAAGAGTCCAACGAACAAATATAAAAAAGGGGTGTCAATTGCGGCAATCAGAACTTTAAATAGCACGCTTGACACAAACAATCCCCAAAACAAACTCCATGGCAAAACGCCAAACAAACAGAGCAAGACAATAACGGTAGCCGAATCGATTATTTGTGAGGCAAAGGTGGAAAAATTATTTCGTAACCACAGCTGTTTGCCTTGGGTTAAATTTTTCCAAAAATGATAAATACGGATATCAATAAACTGGGCAAACAAATAAGCAATCATGGAGGCTAAAACCGCCAAGGGTGACAAGGAAAAAACACTGGCGAAGGTGGCGTCATCTATTGGGGAAGAAGCCATGGCCGGAGCCATACCAGCTAATAGTAAAATACCGATGGAAAAGAAAGAGGCAAAAATCCCAGCGACGACCACTTGATTGGCACGCTTTTGACCATAGATTTCTGAAATCAAGTCAGTAATCAAAAAGGTAATTGGATAGGGCAAAATTCCAACCGAAAGTTCAAATAAGCGAATCCCAAACACAGATACATCCACGGGATACCAGTAGAAAAACTTTTGAAAAATGAGGTTGGACACCACCAAAGATGTAATGAACAATGCCGCCAAATAGAGATAAATCTTTTGTGCGAGTGCCCTGTCAGTTAACGTCATGCGCTATTTTATTTCCACCGTGTAGGGTAAGCGAATTTCAATACTGGGTCGCTCAGTTTTTTGTGTTAAGCTAGTTAAAAAAGCCTGAATTTCTTTGGGGTAATTCTCCATTAACTGCTCTTGAATACTTCCAAAAGGTCCCATAACCGATAAAAAGTCATCGAATTCTGGGTCTATTTTCGGGTAAGAAGTTATGTTATATTCTTCGAGTTCTGCCAAACGTGCAGCGGCTTCAAGCGCTTGCTCTAAACCACCTAAACCATCGACCAAGCCATTTTCTAAAGCTTGTTTTCCAGTCCATACGCGTCCTTGGGCGATGGTCTCCACTTCTTCCATTGTCATATTCCTTCCCTCAGCAACGCGTTCTTTAAAGGTTTCGTAGACATGTTCAATTCCTTCTTTAATACTCGCACGGAATTCGCCAGACGGAGCCTCAAAGAGACTAAAACCTAAAGCGTTTTTGTGGGTCATAACATGCTGGGCGTTGATCCCTATCGATTCGGTGAATTGTTTGGCATTGGGAACCGTGGCAAAAACACCAATAGAACCTGTAATGGTTAAATCATTGGCATAAATTTCATCTCCGGCTACAGCCAAGTAATACCCTCCAGATGCCGCTACATTCCCCATGGAAACCACCAAAGGTTTTTTCTCTTTCGCTTTCATCAAGGCATTCCAAATGATATCAGAACTCAATGCACTTCCACCTGGGGAATCAATTCGCAATACAATGGCTTTTACTCGGCGGTTATCTACTGCGTCTTGAATGGCATCTAAAAAGACTTCTTGGCCAATAATGTATTCTGTACCTTCACCATATAAAACAGGACCTTGTGCATAAATAACAGCTATGCGTTCACGCACTCCTTTTTTATACAATCCATTGCCACCTGTTAGCTGATTCAAATCTGCTTTCCTAATTTTATCGTCTTCTTCTAAACCAAGTGCAGTTTTCAATTTTGCGTCATAATCGCTTTCATAAATCACACCGTCAATTAAGCCAACTTCCATCGCGTTTTCAGGAAGGTTAGCGGTTAACTCTTCTGCAATTGATTTTAATTTTGCAGCAGACAATGAACGAGAAGTTTCAATTTCTTCACTCACTGTTCCCCATATAGAGTTGAGTAAGGATTGAATTTGCGTGCGATTGGCTACACTCATTTCGCTTTCCAAATAAGGTTCTACTGCACTTTTGTATTTTCCGTGACGGACAACCTCCATTTTAAAGCCATATTTATCTTGGAAGTCTTTGTAGTAGAGCACTTCTGCCGCCAGACCTTTAAACTCCATTCCCCCTAGCGGATTTAAAAAGATGGAATCAGAAACAGACGCCAGGTAATATCCTTTTTGGGAATAATAATCACCGTAAGAATAGATGAATTTTCCTTCTGCTTTAAATTCATTCAAGGCTTTACGTATGCTTTGTGCTTGCGACCAACCCATTGATGGAAACTGACTTTGTAGATCAATTCCTTTTATGTTTTCATCTTTGGCAGCCTTTTTAATGGCTGCAATGACATTATTGAATTTCAAGACGTCATTCCCTAAACCAAGCACTTGTTCAAACTCTTGGGTGGCAGCAACATTGTCCAAAACAGGAAGATCTAAGTCCAATTCCAATATACTGTTTTCGCGAATGTCAACCTTAATGGTTTCTTCTGATCCAAAGGCAGAAGCAATTCCTGCGATGGCCATGAAAAAAACAATCCCCATAAAAACAAAGGCAACAACAGTACCCAAGATTGATGCTAGAAAACTCTTTAAAAAATTCATAATTATCTGTTTATTATACTCATTAGGCGATAAATCATTCAATATGTTACAAAGAAAGACGCTTTATCTTCAAAATAATTAACTTTGGAAGAAGCTCAAACAACCAAATCATGAAACAATTCACCTATCTATTCTGCCTACTCTTCCTATTCACTTCATGCAAAGTTAATCAATACACCGGGAAAAAAACATTCAATTTTTATGGAAATAAAACGGTATTCCCTATGGCTTTTAAAGAGTACTCTTCCTTTCTTGAAGAAAATGAAGTAGTAGAAAACACTGACGAAAGTATGCAAATTAAGCGGGTAGGGGGAAAAACAACAGCTGCTGCAGAAGCCTATTTTCGGCATAAAGGTAATTCCACTTTTCTCGAAGACTATGCTTGGGAATACAATTTGGTAAAGAACGAGCAACGCAATGCTTGGTGTATGCCCGGAGGAAAGATTGTCTTTTATACAGGCATCTTGGCCACTGCCAAGACAGAGGCCGGAATTGCCGCCATCATGGGGCATGAAGTTGCCCATGCATTGGCCGATCACGGAGCACAACGCATGAGTGCAAACACGGCTAAACTTGGACTAGACTATTTGGTGGGGAAATCTGTAGAAAACAAAACCGAAGATAAGCAAAAGAAGATTTTAATGGCTTATGGCATTGGGAGTCAAGTTGCTGGTGTCCTCCCTTTTAGCCGAAAACATGAAACGGAAGCCGATCGAATTGGGTTAGTGTTGATGACCATAGCAGGTTATGAACCCAAAGAAGCTGCTGAATTATGGCGGAGAATGCAGGCTGCTTCAGAAGGAAAAACATCCCCCCGAAATTTTGAGCACTCACCCCAGTAGTCTTCCAAGAATACGAAACATTGAAGCACACATTCCGGTAGCAGATTCCCTGGCAGCGATCATTCAAAAAAACTAAGATCACTTCCCTGCTCTATGTGATTTACGTATTTTTGACCCACAGAAAAAGCACATGATTTATCTTTCTTTGGGCAGTAATATGGGTGACCGAATGGCGTTTTTACAACTCGCCGTAGGAATGATTGAATACCGCATTGGTTCCATTCAATGCATTTCTACCGTATACGAAACCCCGCCTTGGGGCTTTGAAAGCAGTCCTTTTTTCAATGCATGCTTGGGTGTGACTTCCACTCTTTCGCCAGATGAAGTATTGACCGAACTCTTAGCCATTGAAACTTTTTTGGGAAGAAAACGTACTGAAACAGAAGGTTACCAAGCAAGAACCATTGACCTCGATATTCTTTTTTATAAAAATAAAGTCCTCGACACAGCCTTCCTAACACTTCCTCATCCACGGATTGAACAACGGAAATTCATTTTAACTCCCCTAGCTGAAATTGCTAGTGACTTTACACATCCGCTCTTTGCTCAAACCATCGATGAATTGAATCAAAATTGTGAAGACGAAGCCGAATTGATTCAACTTAGCAAAAAACTCATCTTACCAAAAAAGAAGGATTTTATTGCAATCGAAGGAACCATTGGAGCAGGGAAAACGGCTTTTGCCCATCGACTCAACGAGGCGTTAAAAGGTCGACTATTGTTGGAGCGTTTTTATGACAATCCCTATTTAGCCGACTTTTACAAAGATCCTGAAGCCTATGCCCTTTTGGTTGAAACAGCTTTTTTGGAAGAACGTGTAAATCAGTACAATTCGTTTTTTTCGGAAGAATTGAAACTACCCGTTATAGCCGACTATAGTCTGGAAAAGTCCTTGTTGTTTGCATCAAAAAACCTTTCCAAAAAAGACTTTGATGCTTACCAAAAGAAATACTTCAACCTCACCCATGCGCAACCAAAACCCGATCTAGTACTTTTATTACAACAAACAGTTTCCCAGGCTTTGTACAATATTAAACAGCGTGGGCGAGCATTTGAACAAAGCATTGCTCCAGCCTATTTGAACAGTCTTGAAAACGGCTACAAGGAATGGAGAAAGACAACCACACTAGACTGTGTAGAACTCGATTTAACTACAGTAGATTTCGTGAAACGGCCTGAAGATTTCTACCCCCTACTTTTAGCGTTTTTTCGCCATTAACTTTTGGTAAAAATCCCAACATACTACTCCAGTTGTTACGGCTATATTGAGGGAATGCTTTGCGCCCTCTTGCGGTATTTCAATCACTTTTCCAGCTGCTTCTACCACCGCTTGTTGCACACCTTTGACCTCGTTCCCTAGAACGAAAGCTGTTTTGATACCTAATGTTGGTGAATACTCATTTAAGTATGTTGCTCCTTCTGCTTGTTCAATGGCGTGTACCTCAACACCCTGTTGCGTTAACGCTTGCACAAGTTCGACGGCGTCTTCGCAGTATTCCCAGGCAACAGAATCTGTGGCTCCAAGAGCCGTTTTATGAATATCTTTGTGTGGCGGAGTGGCGGTGATCCCACAGAGGTAAATTTTTTCAATCAAAAATGCATCGGCAGTGCGGAAAACAGAGCCAATATTATTCAAGCTCCGGATGTTATCGAGTATTATAATCAGAGGCGTCCTTGGAGCTTGCATGGCCTCTTCAGTTGACTTACGTCCTAACTCGCTGTTTTTTAATTTTCGGTTTTTCATGCTGTTCAAATCCTATTCGAAGGGTTTCATGCTGTAAAAATAAGGGTTATATTCGCAAGTACACCAATAAAGAAAATCCTTTGGCCAAACAAGCGAAAGAAACCCCCTTAATGAAACAATACAACCAGATCAAGGCCAAGTATCCGGATGCCTTGTTGTTGTTTCGTGTAGGCGATTTTTACGAAACTTTTGGAGCAGACGCAGTCAAAGCAGCAAAAATACTTGGCATTATTCAAACCAAACGCGGTGCAGGAAGTACCAGTGAAACAGAATTAGCGGGCTTTCCTCATCATTCTCTCAATACTTACCTCCCCAAATTGGTTAAAGCTGGGTGTCGGGTCGCAATTTGTGATCAACTGGAAGATCCAAAAATGACCAAAACCATCGTAAAACGTGGCGTAACCGAATTGGTTACCCCAGGTGTAGCCCTTAACGATGATGTGTTAGAGCAAAAGAAAAATAATTACCTCGCCGCACTGGTAGAAGGAAAGAAAAATTGGGGGGTGGCCTTTCTCGATATTTCTACAGGAGATTTCTTGCTAAGTCAAGGAAGTTTGGCACACATCAACCAGTTGTTACAAAAATTTCAACCTGCAGAAGTACTGGTTCCCAAACCCTTAAAAAGTCAATTTCAAAACCATTTTGGCACCGAACTAAATCCCTTTTTTCAAGAAGACTGGGTGTTCCAGTTCGCTTTCGCGGAAGAAAGTTTGACCCAGCATTTTAACACCAAGAACCTGAAGGGATTTGGTCTTGAAAATGATACGGAAGGAATTATTTGTGCAGGAGCTGTCCTGCACTATCTGTCGGAAGCTCAACACACCAAGCTAGAGCACATCAGTGGTATTCAAAAAATAGCGAGCGATGACTATGTGGGTATTGACCGTTTTACGGCCCGTAATCTT
>ENA-OUOG01000271-OUOG01000271.1-marine-metagenome-genome-assembly--contig:-NODE-271-length-68325-cov-5.954299_pt1 | contig 68325 bp, 69 predicted proteins | sample MGYA00248635_ERZ508505 | MGnify/ENA primary metagenome ERZ508505 (study PRJEB26176, sample SAMN06267871) | marine metagenome | isolation source: Saanich Inlet, British Columbia, Canada | place: Pacific... | reverse complement strand
ACAGAAACATTCCCAAGTCCATACTTAACTTCTTTATAGGTCATGTCTGTATTAGTGCCAATAAGCATATGAACATGCAGGTTATTGTAATCTCCCTTGTCTCTTTCTGTTACATAGAATGCCTGTTCTACCTTATTAGAGCTATTTAGAAGCTTTGTAAGCCAGTTTCTCACCGTCATGGTGCCAATCTTATAAGGTGTTCTACAAGTTGCGAAGTAGTTCCATTGGAATTGTTGGATAAAGTTTGCGTAATCGTTAGATAAATTCATTTTGGTTAAGTTTATGCAATAGCAGGGATTAAGGTAATTTTATGGTTTTACCCCAAAAATGCCTGAAAATGCAGTTATTATTGACATTAAAGGTACTTTAAAGAACAATCCAAAAAAGGGGGTGGTACTTAATGGGCCAAAAAATTAGGGACAAATATGTGGACAAATAAGAAAAGGCGATAATCGCAAATTTGCTCTTAACGCCTTTAATTGTTGGTGGTCCCACCTGGGCTCGAACCAGGGACCAACTGATTATGAGTCAGCTACTCTAACCAACTGAGCTATAGGACCATTGGTACTATATATAGGACATTACAGCGGTTATTAATGGTTGGTTGCATTAATCAAAGCCAAGAATCACAATCTTGACAAAAGTACAGCTGTAATCGTTTCCTTGTTGTACCATGCAAATTTAAACCAAATTTGATAATATCAATGAAATATTTTGCCTGACTGTTCTCGGTCGACCAAACACCGTCTATTACTTCTTATAACATAGCCTTAATGAGCGCTGTCCGTTTAGTCATATAGCTGTCAATTGATGGTCTTGAATCCGATCTGTTGATCGCCAATCAAATCAACAACAATATGCTCACCAAAAGAGATGTTCAATCTTTTCCCCTATGGTTTCTCCACCCTTTTTCAAACGAAAGTTGTTCTCCTTTAAATATTCGCTTGCCCGATAGCGGTTGATCCATATTAAATTCTCCGTGATAACACTAGAAAAAAAGCCGACTTTCTCCCTATTCGCTTCCTTACTAGATCTAGAGGTTATGACCACTGCACTATGCTTGTTTAAAAAAACATATATTAGAATATAATAAGTATATTTACTTAATATATTTATGTAAATGAAGACAAAAAAATCACTCTCGTTTTCTCTCCTCTATTTTTTCTTATTAACCATAAATGGATTTGTTTATGCTCATTCTGGAACTCATTCTCAAGAACACGCACATCTTTGGCGATTAATGGAAGATAACCGCTCTTTTAAAGCCGATTACATTGCTTTTGAGAACGGAATAGTCTTGCTTCAAAATCTGTCTTCTGGGAAGATTTCTCAATATCCAATAACTGATTTTTCCATTGAAGATCAACTCTTGATCTTAAAAAGACATGAGTTAACCGCTCATATAAATGCCAACTTAGCAAAGCCCATACTAAGATTAAAAACAAAGGCTCCCGTACTTAAAATTTCCAAGTTCAATGCCAGTATAGGCATCGTTCTACTGTTACTTACATTGCTTTCTTTTACCCTTTACTTTAGCCGTTCAAACAAAAAAAACTTTCTTTTTCCTTCATTGTTATCCATTACCTTTTTGTTTTTCATCACCTGTTCAACAGAAGATGCAACTCCTCTTGAAACCGATAATACTCCAACAGTGGATCCGGTTATTCGTTTCACTTTAACGATAACATCAGGAGTTGGTGGAACTGTTAGTTCCCCTGGTGGATCTTATACTCAAGGTAATTCTGTTTCAATTACAGCAACGCCAAATTCAGAATATGTATTTGTCAATTGGTCAAATGGTTCAACCGATAACCCACTATCAGTTACCGTTGATTCAAATCAAACAATTACTGCTAATTTTGAAAAAAGAAAATACCCTCTTACTGTTTCAATAACAGGTTCTGGAACAGTTTCTGAGGAAATTATATCCTCTGGGAAATCAACCACTGAATACACTTCAGGCAGTGTGATTAGATTAACTGCTAATCCATTGAATGAATGGGTTTTTACAGGATGGTCTGGTTCTGTTTCAAGTACTGACAACCCTATTGAACTCACTGTAAATGAATCTAAAACAATTAGTGTTACATTTATCCCTGCAGGTAGTGAAACACCAACGAATACGACCACTAACACCACCTCTGACACTTCAACGAATACTTCAACTACACCAGATCCAAGTAGTCTTTTAAGTACTATTGAATCGCATTTTTCTGCCTTTACTGATGTGTCTATTACTGCAGACGATGAGTACTTTTATATTGCTTCATACGGATGGCCAGCACATAATATGGCCGTAGGAATTACCTCCTGGCAAGAACAAGTCCCTATACCACAAAACTATACTGGTGATAATAGTTGGGCGATTCCGTTAAACCCCGTAATATCAAACAATCCCTTAGATACTAGCTTGCGCCTAAGAAAAGGTGCTTTAGCTGTAGCTGTAAATGGAATCCCAATATTTAACTCACTTAACAACAGGGGAAATGACAGTTATCTACTTGGAGAGTTAGACAATTGGGGAGGGCATTTTGGAAGAGGAGATGACTACCACTACCACCTACCCCCAACACATCTTGAAGAACTCGTTGGAGAAGGTAATCCAATTGCTTATGCCTTGGATGGTTTCCCCTTATATGGATATACAAACAAAACCTTAGACGATGCTTTAGGCCTTTATGATGAGAATGGAAATTACCGTTATCATGCCTCAACAGATGCTCCCTATTTTATTGCTAAAATGATGGGGGAAGTAACAATAGACCCTACAAGCACTGCTCCAGAGGATCAAATAATTCCTCAGGCCTTTTCTTCGCCAGTACGACCAAGCGATGGTTTTGGCCCGGTTGATGGAGCTGAAGTAACCGCGTTTTCTCAAACAGGTGATAATGCGTTTTCTTTTGAATATACTGTCTCTGGAACCAAATATTACATCAATTATTCATGGGATCCTACAAGCTGTGATTATACCTACATCCATGTTGATGAGAATGGAGGAACCTCCAATCTTCCAACCAACGGGGCAATCCCAGATGGCTCAACTGAGAATGTTGAAACCTACACGAATAGAAGTTTTTGCATTGATCTACCTTATACTGGAACACCTCCAACCGACGACACCTCTACTGTTTCTCAGACAACAGACACATCGAGCAGCACTACATCTACCAACACATCTAGTGGATATACTGCTACATCTTTAAACTCTAATTTTTCGCTTTCTAGCATTGCCATTGATGCCAATGGGGCAATTTTAGAGAGTTATAAGTGTGAAGCGAAAATTAATGGGGTAGAAAATTCAATTCCTATTTCATGGGCAAATGTTCCTGAAGGAACAGGGTCGCTTGCAATATCAATTCACGCAAATATTAATGCAACAGAAACTAATCACTATCTTATACTCTGGGATATTGATCCTTCAGTCACCGAGATTCCTTATGGCGGTGCTGATGATGGAGATTGGTTTATGGGACCAAATAAAGACTTTGCTAAAATCTCCTATTCGTCGCCTTGTAGTCCATCTCCTGGCACAAATACTTATATAATGACCATTTATGCACTCTCAGCAACCCCTTCCAGTCTGCCTACTGAGAATTCATTAGAGGTAAGCTATCCTATGTTGCTTTCGGCAATTGAAAGTGTAACCCTCATCGATTCTGTTCAAATGACCTATATTTCTGTCACTGAATAAAATTGTTGAACATTATTTATTGAACAGGCTTTGAAAAATCAAAGCCTCTCTCTGCCCACCCTATTTGGGATATTTAGACGATCATTATACTCCCAACTAGCTAGAAACAGGACTACTTCATAATCCTCATTGCTTTCTCTTTTTTCAGTCCATGCTAGTCTTCTAATTTCCTCTCCTCATTCTAAGAAAAGTTTTATACCTTAGAAGAACAAACTAAACTATATTAAAATGAAAAAAATTATTGCGATTATCTGTTGCTCCTTTTTATTTGTCAATTGCACTTCGAACCCTGCTGAAATGATGAATTTTGAGAAAAACGTTGAGTCGACGAAGGCGTTTTTTAAGGCCTTTTCCGATGAAAATCTTGATGAAATGAAAACTTTTGTGACAGAAGACTTTACCTGGTCTCCACCACCTACAGGAGTTGACTCTCTTGACATTGACACCTGGCACAACGCCATGAAAGGGTTTAATGCAGCCTACGAAGAAATTAATTTAACCAAACAACTCTATTTTGCTGGCTTAGATGAGAATCAAAAACCCAATGGAGATGTTAGGGTTTATGGGACTTGGGCATCATTAAATTCTGTCACCAAAAAACCCGTTATGATGGATTACTATGCGGTTTTATTTTTTAATGACGAGGGCAAAATTTATCATCAAAGCGAATGGTACAACACCGCTGATTTAAATCAAAATGCTTTGGTAGACCTTGCCGTAATTATTCCCTTAACCAAAGGGTATAAGACCTGGTTCAAAGGCTTTATGAAAGACAAAAAGAACAGAGAAGGATTTTGTGATGATTCTAGAACAATTGTCCTACAAGACGTTGAAGACCCCAATAAAGTAGCTGTTTACTTATTTGATGTAGATATGTCAAAAATCGCTGCAATGATGCAAGACCCTGCCTTTGCTGAATTCGCTATTTCTATAGGAGAAGACCTCGCAAACAAAAAGGTTTATACCCTCAGTGCTTTATAAAACAATGTATTTGAAGGAAGTATAAATTTCTTTTCAACGAACTAATTTTAACTACCAACGTCACTATATCATTTTAGTGGCGTTTTTTTTTGTTTCTAAATCAAGACTGCCCCATTGAATTAAAACCAATATTGTATCTTTAGGGAACAACAAATTCTTTTTCAGATGAAAATTCTTTTCCTAAGTTTTGTCCTAACTTTTGTTCATCCTGTTCCTCCTTCACAAGACGATTGCCGTGCACGCCTGCGCTATTTCAACTTTGACAGCATGACAGAGTATGAGCGGATGTTGTGGTTGAACTGTGCTTTCGAAAAACTTAAAACAGGCGATGAAAGCTCTTTACTTCGCTATAAAGAATGGAAGGGCTCAATAATGTCTTATGCAGAATTTAAGGCGCTTTGGGAAAAGAAAAAAAAGACTTCCGCTTAAAAAAAAGTACCTTTATACCCAGTACCTAAATTCCTTTTCAACGTGATTATTGAATTAAAAAATCGTTTTGGAGCCATCTTCGAAACCGAGCTTTTAGAGGAAATCGCCCAAGTGGGTACCTTTCGCTCTGTGCCTGCTGAAGTTGAATTGATGGACATTGGCCAAACCATTAAAGGGGTTCCTTTAATGCTAAGTGGTGCCGTAAGAATCTCTCGAGAAGACAGCCAAGGAAACGAACTCTTGCTATATTACTTGGAAGAAGGCGAATCCTGCACAATGACCTTTGCCTGGGAATTGGGACAGCAGAAAAGTAAAATCCGTGCAGTGACTGAAATGCCTTCCGATCTTATCATTGTTCCTATTTCAGTAATGGAAAACTGGTCCGACCAATATCCTTCTTGGCGCAAGTTTTTATTCAAAAGCTATCAAAAAAGAATGGATGAGCTCCTAGAAACCCTCGACAGTCTCGCCTTTGAACAGCTGGAAAAAAGACTATGGAATTACCTCATCGAAAAAAAACGGGTTACCAAACAAAATATACTTCATATTACTCACCAAACAATTGCACAAGAACTACACAGTTCACGAGTGGTCATTTCTCGCTTATTAAAGCGTTTAGAAAACAATCAAAAAATTAGTTTACAACGCAATGCCATTGAGCTAATTGGGCTTGTGTAACCTAGGTTACCCTGGGTGTCAAAGCAGTAATGTACATTTGCTGTATAATGAATAGCATAAAACTCTATTTCCCGATCCTTGGCTGGTTAAAAACCTACTCCTCTTCTTTCCTTAAAGGAGACATCACAGCGGGTATCACGGTAGGAATTATGTTGATTCCTCAGGGAATGGCCTATGCCATGATCGCGGGCTTACCTCCGGTCTATGGTCTATATGCTGCCCTCTTCCCACAAATTGTATATGCCGTCATGGGAACCTCGCGTCAATTGGCGGTGGGTCCAGTAGCCATGGATTCATTATTGGTTGCCGCTGGATTAGGTGCTTTATCCATTTCTTCACCAACAGAATACATTGTCTTAGCCTCCTTTCTGGCTCTTTTTATGGGGGCCATACAGCTTGTATTAGGAGGGCTCAAATTGGGCTTTTTAGTGAATTTTCTTTCAAAACCTGTCATCAGCGGATTTACTTCAGCCGCAGCAATTATCATCGCGCTTAGCCAACTAAACCACTTGCTGGGCATTGACATTCCTAGGAGCAATAAACTTCATACCCTTTTTATCTTCTTAGTCGAAATGGGTCCCCAAGCTCACTTATTGAGTGTCCTAATAAGCACCCTAGGCGTCTCTTTTTTGTGGATCACAAAAAAATATTTTCCTAAACTCCCAGGAGCGCTACTCTTGGTCTTCCTAACCACTTTCATAGCGGCCCAATTCAACTGGGAAAGCCTAGGGGTTAATATCGTTAAAGAAGTTCCTGAAGGGCTACCTACATTTATTTTACCAAAAGCCAACTTGTCTCAGGTTTATGCCCTTTTCCCTTTGGCATTAACCTTGGCGCTCATTGCCTTTATGGAAGCCATTTCTGTAGCTAAGGCTATTGAAGAAAAGGAAAAAACAAACCACCTCAACCCTAATCAAGAACTCATCGCCTTGGGAAGCGCAAATATCATTGGTGGCTTGTTCCAAGCCTACCCCTCAACGGGTGGGTTTTCAAGAACAGCGGTCAATCACGACGCTGGAGCAAAAACGGGGGTGGCCGCTCTTTTTAGTGCTACCATTGTTGGATTAACCCTCCTCTTTTTTACCTCATTTTTCTATCATTTACCCACAGCTGTCTTGGGTGCGATCATCCTTGTTGCCGTCGGAAAGCTAATCGACCTTAGTTACCCAAAAAAACTATGGAAAAACAACCGCTCCGAATTTTATATCCTTTTGTTCACCTTTTTTATTACCCTTTTTGTGGGGATCAAAGAAGGTATTCTTCTGGGAGTCTTTGCCGCTCTTTTATATATGGTGTATCAAAACACGCGTCCGCATATTGCCGTTTTAGGACGGATTAAAAACACCCATTATTTTAAAAATATTGATCGCTTTTCAAAAGAGGTAACAACCTTCCCTAATGTCCTAATCCTTCGCTTTGACGGGCAGCTTTTCTTTGGAAACCAACGCTATTTTAAGCAACAAATTTCGCGTTTAATAAAAAACCAGACAGAACCGGTCAAACATTTGGTTCTTGCTGCTGCGCCCATTAATTATATCGATGCTAGCGCAATAGAAATGCTCTCGCTTTTATCCGATGAGCTAAAAGAAAATACGACAAACCTTTATTGGACTGGTCTAAGCGGCCCTATAAGAGATCAGTTTTATGGCGTTGGCCTTTTGGGTGATTATACCCATGTTTTCGCCTATTCGTCGCTTGAAGCGGCCCTAAGTGCCATTGAAGGAAAAGCGCCTTCAGAAATCGAAAAATCAATCGCTACACAACGAAATAATCATTAAATTTTACTCATTATGACCATCGAACAAATTTACACCGGTTGCCTCTCTCAAGGGGCATATTACATTGAAAGCAAAGGAGAAGTTGCCATCATTGATCCTCTTAGAGAGGTACAGCCTTATTTGGATCGTGTTGCGCGCGACAAGGCCCAAGTAAAATATATTTTTGAAACACATTTTCATGCAGATTTTGTGAGTGGGCACATTACCCTTTCCAAAAAAACGGGGGCACCCATTGTCTACGGACCCAATGCCAACCCAGACTTTGATGTGCTTATTGCCAAAGATGAACAGGTTTTTCCACTGGGGGAAATCAGTATCGTTGCCTTGCACACTCCTGGGCATACCTTAGAAAGTACCACCTATTTGCTGCGTGATAAAAACGGTAAAGATCACGCAATTTTTAGTGGAGATACTCTTTTTCTAGGAGATGTTGGACGACCAGACTTAGCCCAAAAAGCCTCAAGCATTACACAAGAAGATTTGGCCGGTATGCTCTTTGACAGTCTGCGAACCAAAATAATGCCCTTGGCCGATGATGTCATCGTATATCCTGCCCATGGCGCTGGTTCTGCCTGTGGTAAAAATATGATGAAAGAAACGGTAGATAGTCTCGGAAACCAAAAGAAAATGAATTATGCTCTACGCCACGACATGACCAAAGAAGAATTCATCGCAGAAGTAACCGACGGTCTCCTTCCGCCTCCATCCTATTTCCCACTAAATGTAAAGATGAATAAAAGTGGTTATGAAGACATTGGCCAAGTAATTGAACGCGGAACACATGCCTTAACTCCAGATGACTTTGAACAAATGGCCAATAGCGAGGGAGCAATTGTGTTGGATGTGCGTCATCAAGACGACTTTGTGAAAGGCCACATTCCCCAATCCATCTTTATTGGAATAGATGGCGGTTTTGCCCCTTGGGTTGGCGCTCTCATTGCAGACGTAAAACAACCCATCTTGTTGGTCACTCCTCAAGGTCGAGAAGAAGAAACCATCACTCGTTTGTCTCGAGTTGGCTTTGATCAAACCCTTGGGTATTTAGACGGTAGTTTTGAGGCTTGGAAAGCACACGGTAAAGACTTTGATACCATCAGCGGAATTAGTGCCGAAACCTTTGATCAAGAAATGGCTGAACACCCCTTGCCCGTTTTTGATGTGCGAAAAGAAGGTGAGTTTCTGTCTGAACATGTTGAGGTAGCAAACAATGTATCCCTCGAATTTATAAACGATCACCTGAATGAGTTTCCAGAAAAAGGAAGTTTTTATCTCCATTGTGCTGGAGGTTATCGCTCTGTAATCGCTGCATCACTTTTGAAAAAAAGAGGCATTCATAATCTTATTGACGTAAAAGGCGGCTTTAAGGCAATTAAAGAAACTAAAATCTCATTAACCGACTATATCTGTCCATCAACACTATAAACCATGATTGAATTTTTATTACAACCCTGGCCCTGGTATTTTAGCGGCCCCATGATTGCCTTTGTCCTCTTTTTACTTCTTTGGACAGGAAAATCTTTTGGTATGTCTTCGAACCTTCGTACACTTTGCGCTGCAATGGGAGCAGGAAAAAACCTTTCTTTTTTTCAGTTCGACTGGAAAGCGCAACGTTGGAATTTAGTCGTTGCAACGGGTGCTGTTTTAGGGGGCTTTATTGCCGCTAACTTCCTAAGCACTTCTACCGCTGTGGCCATTAGTCCAGCAACCATTCTACAATTAAATGAAATGGGAATTCTCGACGCAGGACAAAGCTATATGCCCGAAAAACTGTTTGGTCTAAATGCCTTTGGCTCTGTAAAATCAATCTTTCTTTTGAGTCTGGGAGGTTTCTTCGTGGGCTTTGGCGCTCGCTATGCTGGCGGATGTACCTCTGGACATGCCATTTCTGGCCTCAGTAATTTTCAACTCCCCTCTCTCATTGCCGTGATTGGCTTTTTTGTAGGCGGACTTATCGTTAACCATTTCATTCTTCCAATTTTATTATAATGCGAACACTACTCTATTTCTCCATCGGAATTCTTTTTGGTATCACCATGTTTAAATCAGAAGCGGCCTCGTGGTTTCGCATCTATGAAATGTTTCAATTCAATGCTTTCCACATGTATGGCATCATTGGTTCTGCCTTGTTTTGTGGTGCAATAATCACTTTTTTGCTTAAAAAGTTCAAGGTTAATTCTGTCGTAGACGGAGAACCCATTGTTATTCCCAACAAAGAAAGTGGTTGGAAACGCTACCTTTTTGGTGGAATCTTTTTTGGGTTTGGCTGGGCCATTTCTGGAGCATGTCCAGGACCAATGTTCACTGTGTTAGGAGCTGGCTTTTTACCCATTGTTGTGGTAATCGCCGCGGCTACACTGGGTACTTTTTGTTATGGCCTGCTTCAAAAACGCTTACCGCATTAAACGCTTTTTGGAATCCAAGACGCGATCAGCTCTCCCAAGCGAACGGCCCATTCAAAGTCATATGCTTTGGCAAAAATAAAAGAGATGAATAAAACGTATAAGGCAAGAAGCATATAGGCGTGAACCTTTCCTAAGCCAGTATTGAAGTAATAAATCAAAAAGGCGGTAATGGTCAAAAGAACCAAACTTGCTTGCAATTCTGCCACATTGGCAACCGTTTCTGGCGTCATACTGATGGGGCCATTGAAAAGCGTATAAGCAAAGAGGGGAAAGCCTAGGGCAAAACAGATGTCAAAAATATTACTCCCAAGCGCATTGGCTACTGCATCGTCATAGTTCCCTGCAACAGCATCTCGGTAGGATAAAATCGTGTCTGGGACACTGGTTGCTGCTGAAGCTAAAACAACGGCAATAAAGTAGGGTGCAATTCCCATTTCGCTTGACAATAATTCACAAGAATGAATTAAAACGATACACGCCAAACCAATGACAAGCATGGAAAAAAGCAACAGTATCCATGCGTTTAGTGTGTTAATTTGTTTCCGAATAAACACCTGCTCAAAGTCCAGCAAAAGGAGGGATTTTAGAACGGTTGGTTTTCGGCCAACAGGGTATTCTTTTTCTTCTTCCATGGACAAAGGTTCTTCTTCTTCTTCTTCTTCTTTCTTTTTCATGTTCGAAAACATAAAGGCTACATACACCACATAGGTAAACATCAAACCTAATCCATGCATCCAGCTCAAGTGGTTGCCTGAAACCATATAAATCAGTATGAGTTCAGCAATTATTAATCCTATGCCGTCACGAAGAATTACTTTTTTTGACACCTTCACTTTGTGCGCTATTCCATATCCAATTACCGCAAGAATAACCACCGCAGGGATGATCATCCCGTTGAAAATAGCACTACCTGCGGTAGTCCCTATTCCAAAAGCAAAATTATCCAAATCCCCCAAAAGCATTAAACTAAAAAGTGTAGTAAACAATTCGGGAATTGAACTTCCAATCGCATTGATCGTTGCCCCTCTAACACCATCGGTTAAATTACGTCCCAAATAGCCTGAGGCTACTTCAAACCCATCGCTTGAACGCCATATTATAAACATTGCAAGGGTGATGGCAAAGAGAGCGGAAACTATAATCATGAATGTCTTTTATCGTCACAAAACTACATTATTATTTTTTGTTGTCCCGCTATCTTTTTCATATTGATGATTTCTTTTGTTTTCTTGATTTTTTTGTATTTTCGGATCCATGGGTTACTTTTTAACAAACATATTGGTATACGGCTTTTTATTTGCACTTGCTGTAATGGGATATACGGCCATCAGGGAAATGAAAAAGAAAAAGTAATGCGCTAGTGTTCGTGCTGAAAGAGCTTGCTTTTGCCTTAATTCCTCCTTACTTTTGTGAAAAAGAGCACTAAATGAAATCCTCCAAAAAACCCGACGGGGTCGCCTGGGATGAAGAAAGTAAGGAATACATCTCCAAACTTCTCCCGTATGCAACCAGCAACAGCAGTCCCGTCATTTCCATTCCCAATGTTGATGCTTTCAAAAAAAAAGGCGTGGACAAGGTTTCCAAACAATTTCAAGCAGAACTCACTGATTTACAAAATAAAATTAAATCATTTGTTACTCTGGCAGCAGACACTCAGCAGGTGTATTCTGCTAAGTTTAAATTTGAACCCATTGTTGGTGAAAGCTATCATTTATATGCTAGCGAAAAGGGAGAGAATTTCCTTTCGCTAATTGCTCCCTCTAGTTGGAATAAAGAACACCTAGGAACCTTTCGTCTCAATGGAGACTACAAATGGGAACGCGAAGACTAGCGAAAAACTTGGGTTCCAAAACCCATCCCGGAGCTGTCGAACTCAATCCCAACCCCTAAATACTCATAGTCGCCAAGAATGTTTTTGTAGTGCGGAGGACTTTTCTTCCATCCTTCCACCATACATTCTGCCAAAGCCTCAGCAGAACGTGTATCTCCACAGCCAATAACGTTTTCAAACCAAGGCACCTGAGCAATGTTTTCGGCTATCCCGATACGTTGATTCCCTTTTCTTCGCCAAGCTTGTATGCCTAACTTTTTCGCTCGGGTAATGGGGTTTAGGCCCTCTGGATCAACGTGATCATAGAACGCTTTTGTCACCATATTCTCACTGTGATATTGTGCCAAAAAGTCTAAGCTATCTAGGGCCTTAAATGCAGCTAATCCCTTGGCTTTTCGTAAAGCATTGGTTTTTTGAAAAACAATGGCCCTAATCTCAGCGATGTTTTCTTGTGCCAGCAACTGTTGATAAGAGAAAAACAACAAAAAGAATACCAACAAAAAGAAAGGCTTTTGCATTTGAAAAAAATTAGTCCAACAAATATGCTTAATTTTACCCAATAATCATAGCATGGAAAGTCCAAGACAAAAGAAAATAGCCGCCTTATTGCAACAAGAAATTGCGCAATTGCTCCAAGGAGCGATTCGTAAAGAAGGGGTGAACAACTTATTGGTCTCCGTAACAAAGGTAAGTGTAACCGTCGATCTATCGGTAGCTAAAATCTACCTCAGCCTCTTCCCCTCTAAAGAGGCGGGCAAATGGCTCGAGGGCATTCAGTCAAATGCTTTTCAAGTTAAACACGATTTAGCACAACTACTTAGAAACGAATTACGACGCATTCCTGAACTTCTGTTCTTTCTCGACGATTCGTTGGACTATATCGAAGGAATCGATGCTGCCCTAAAAGCAACAGAAAATCCTATTCTCGAGCGAGAAAAATTGGCAAAACGCAAAAAGAAGTAAGCCGTGCGTGTCCCCTTTTTTATTGCCTTACGCTACTTTTTTTCTAAAAGCAAACAAAGTATTGTCAATCTCATCAACCTTATCTCAATAGGCGTGGTTTTGGTTGCCACAGCCTCTCTTTTCATTGTTCTAAGCGCCTTTAGTGGCCTAAAAGAGTTTGGGCTTTCCTTTTCAAACTCCTTCGATCCTGACGTGCGAATTGAAGCCACTCAAGGAAAAATCCTTGTTGTCGATGCTCTTCAAATCGCTGCCCTTCGCCAACTATCGTTTGTTCAAGCAGCAACACCTTTACTGGAAGAAAAAGTGTTTTTAAACTTCCGCAATAAAAACCATGTAGCCTATCTCAAAGGGGTAGAAAGCAACTACCAAGACGTTGTTCCTATAGATTCCTTGATTGTGAATGGCAACTGGCTTATCAATGATTTTGATGAAGTTGTTATTGGTGGTGGAATTGCTCGCGCCCTCAGTCTTGGCGTATACGATTACACCGACTTTTTAACCCTAACAGCCCCTAAGCGAAAGGGGGGTGCTCGCCTTGGGCAAAACCCCTTTATCAATCAAACAGCTTTGGTTGCTGGCATCTATTTTGCCAATGAAGAAATTGATAAAAAATATCTCTTTGCCAAAATCGGTTTGGCACGTCGACTCCTCCAGCGTGGGGAAAACGACTATACCTTCATCGACCTAAAAACAAATGGCCAACAAAGCCTTGTGTCCATGCAAGAACAAATCTCTGCTGTACTGCGTCAACCCGTTGCTGTGCGAAATAGGGCGCAGCTCAATGCAGCCTTATACAAAATGTTAAACACAGAAAATGTTGCGGTTTACCTCATTTTTAGCCTAGTCATTATCATCGCATTATTCAATGTAGTCGGGGCACTTATCATGATGTTTTTGGATAAAAAACCACAACTCAACATCTTGTTTGCCATGGGTCTCTTGCCCAAAGAAATTCAGTCCGTCTTTTTCTATTTAGGGGGATTGATTAGTTGGGTTGGTGGCGGCATTGGAATAATAATCGGAGCTCTTTTGGTTCTATTGCAACAGGCCTTCCCTTTTTTGTTTGTTCCTGGTACGAGTTTAGCTTACCCGGTGAAGTTTGAACTCAACAACTTTTTTATTGTCTTCAGTACCGTCTTTGTCTTAGGGACATGTGCTGCTTTTTGGGCAACCCGAAAGATGGACAAAAAAGTAATTGGGGACTAAACCATAACATACTCGCTCCAATCGCGCTTCACGTCTGCTAAAGTCGCAAAGACATCTTCGGAGGCGTTGGAAGTAACCATGCGTGTGCGGTATTCTTTGAAATTTGGAATTCCTTTAAAGTAATTGGTATAATGACGACGGGTTTCTAAAACCCCCAACACTTCTCCTTTCCAGGCAATGGACATTTCTAAGTGACGACGGGCTGCTTCCACTCGCTCACTAATTGTGGGGGAAGGAAGATGAGTTCCTGTTTTAATAAAGTGTTTAACTTGATTAAAAAACCAAGGGTTTCCAATACTTGCCCGACCAATCATTGCCCCGTCTAGGCCATATTGATCTCGCATTTCTACCGCGCGTTCAGGTGTATTAACGTCCCCATTTCCAAAAACAGGAATGTGCATGCGAGGGTTGTTTTTCACTGCTGCAATGGGTGCCCAGTCGGCATCTCCCTTATACATTTGCGCTCGCGTTCGACCATGAATAGAAATCGCTGCACAACCTACATCCTGTAATCGTTCAGCAACTTCAACAATTTTGATCGAATCGTGGTCCCAGCCCAATCGCGTTTTTACCGTGATGGGTAAGGAAGTGTGCTTCACCATTTCCTCGGTCAATTTAACCATCATCGGAATGTCTTTGAGAATTCCTGCACCTGCCCCTTTACATACTACTTTCTTTACTGGGCAGCCAAAATTAATGTCAATAATGTCCGGCTTAGAAGCTTCAACAATTTCCACTGAACGAAGCATCGAATCGATATTAGCGCCAAAAATCTGTATCCCAACTGGGCGCTCCTTTTCGTAAATGTCTAGTTTTTGTACACTTTTTGCTGCATCGCGAATAAGGCCTTCACTGGAGATAAACTCAGTATATACCACATCTGCACCATTCTCTTTACACAAAGCGCGAAAGGGTGGGTCGCTTACATCCTCCATGGGAGCAAGCAAGAGCGGAAATGTGGGTAGCTCGATATTTCCAATTTTGACCATTGACTTATTTTTTACAAAAATAAGCAAAAAAGCCTCCCCACAAAGCCTTATATTTGCAAGGCTAAGAAAGACGGCGCCGAATGAAAAACATCAGAAATTTTTGCATCATTGCTCATATCGATCACGGAAAAAGCACCTTGGCCGATCGATTGCTCGACTTTACCGGATCGGTCACCGAACGCGAAAAACAAGATCAGCTTTTAGACAGCATGGACTTGGAGCGCGAACGGGGCATTACCATTAAATCGCATGCGATACAAATGGAATATGTACACGAGGGTGAAGAATATATTCTCAACCTAATTGATACCCCTGGTCACGTAGACTTTTCGTATGAAGTTTCTCGTTCTATTGCAGCCTGTGAGGGGGCACTACTCATTGTGGATGCTGCCCAAAGCATACAGGCGCAAACCATTTCAAACCTTTATCTCGCTCTTGAAAACGATTTAGAGATTATTCCTGTTTTAAATAAAGTTGATCTTCCCTCTGCCAATCCAGAAGAAGTAACCGACGATATCGTTGATTTACTGGGGTGTCGTCCTGAGGAGGTCATCCCTGCTTCAGCAAAAACGGGCCTTGGTATTGAAGAAATACTGACGGCAATTATTGATCGCATTCCTGCCCCAAAAGGAAGTCCAGACGAACCTCTTCAGGCTTTAATTTTCGACTCTGTTTACAATCCTTTCCGTGGTGTAGAAACTTATTTTAGAATTTTAAACGGTCGTATTCGCAAAGGACAAAAAATACAATTTATCGCCACGCAAAAAACCTATTTTGCAGATGAAATTGGCACCTTAAAGCTAAAACAAATGCCTCGGAAAGAGATTTCTGCAGGAGACGTTGGCTACCTCATTACAGGCATAAAAGAAGCCAAAGAAGTGAAGGTGGGAGATACCATTACCTCTCCAGAAAACCCAACACAAAATGCTATTGATGGCTTTGAAGAAGTAAAGCCCATGGTTTTTGCCGGGATTTATCCCGTAGACACCGAAGACTATGAAGAGCTTCGCGCCTCCATGGAAAAACTCCAATTAAACGATGCTTCCCTGGTTTTTTCTCCTGAAAGTTCTGCCGCATTGGGTTTTGGTTTCCGTTGTGGGTTTTTGGGAATGCTACACCTAGAAATTATTCAGGAACGTTTAGAACGCGAATTCAATATGTCCGTCATTACCACTGTACCCAACGTGTCCTATCATGCCTATACGCGTAAAAACCCCGATGAGATTCTTTTGGTCAACAACCCTTCCGACCTACCCGACCCTTCTGGAATGGACCGTGTTGAAGAGCCATATATACGTGCCACCATCATTACCAAGGCAGATTTTGTTGGAAACGTAATGTCGCTTTGTATCGAAAAACGTGGGCAAATCACCAACCAGACTTACCTTACCACAGAGCGGGTAGAGCTTTCTTTCGAAATGCCCTTAGCAGAAATTGTCTTTGATTTTTATGATCGCCTAAAGACGGTTTCCAAAGGCTATGCCTCTTTTGATTATTCTCCTTTGGGCATGCGTGCTTCTAAGTTAGTGAAAGTAGATATTCTTCTCAACGCCAATCAAGTAGACGCTTTGTCTGCTTTAATTCATGCCGACAATGCTTATTCGATTGGTAAAAAAATGTGTGAAAAATTACGTGAACTCATCCCTCGTCAGCAATTTGATATTCCGATTCAAGCGGCTATTGGGGCTAAAATCATTTCACGCGAAACCATCAAAGCATTGCGAAAAGATGTTACCGCCAAATGTTATGGAGGGGATATTTCCCGTAAAAGAAAACTCTTGGAAAAGCAGAAAAAAGGAAAGAAGAAAATGCGTCAAGTGGGGAATGTTGAAATTCCACAACAAGCATTTATGGCTGTTCTTAAGCTAAATGATTAAGCTGGAGCTCATTTAGACTTCTTTCATTCTCCTCAAAAAAGTTTTCCTACCTTAGTGCTAACCTTCAATTGCCACACATGGAACTGATTTTTTTGGGCATCATACTGCTATTATTATGTGTTAACCTCTATTTCTTGTTTGCAAAAAACGGAGGAAATTCTTCTGCCGAGACGCAAACTGCCTTAACCCGATTTGACCAACAGCTTGGACAAACCGACAAGCAAATGAAAGATGAGTTTCAGCGCAATCGAGAAGAAAATCAAGGAGCGTTCAAAAGTCAACGAGAAGAATTGACAAAATCCTTAACCCAATTTGAAGAACGCTTTGAAAACAATTCTCGCCGTTTAAATGAAATCCTTAAGGAACGATTTACCTCCCTTAACGAAAAACAAAATCAGCTGAACCTAGATGCAGAAAAACGCATCAAAGAAGTGCGAGAAACGGTTGAGCGGCAATTAAAAGAACTGCGAGAAGACAACAGCAAACAACTGACAGAAGTGCGAAAAACGGTAGATGAAAAACTTCAAAAAACCCTTAATGAACGCCTGAGTCAATCGTTCGAAACAGTGGGGAAACAGCTCAAATCAGTACAAGAAGGCTTGGGCGAAATGAAAACATTGGCCACCGATGTTGGCGGTTTAAAAAAGGTCTTAAGCAATGTCAAAATGCGTGGGGGCTTTGGCGAAGTACAACTGTCCATGCTCCTAGAAAACATTTTAGCACCTGACCAATATGAGGCAAACGTAAAAACAAAAATTGGGAGTGATGCCAATGTGGAGTTTGCCATCAAGCTTCCTGGGAAAGAAAACAGTAATGCCCCTGTATGGATTCCAGTAGATGCTAAATTCCCAAAAGATATATACGAAAACCTACAAAATGCCTATGAAGACGGAGCGCTTCCACTAGTAGAACAGGCGCAAAAAGAGCTGGAGACAACCATCAAAAAAATGGCAAAGGACATTCGTGATAAGTATATCGATCCACCGAATACAACCGATTTTGCCATCATGTTCCTCCCTTTTGAAGGTATCTACGCCGAAGTTGTTCGCAAGGCCGCTTTATTGGAAAGCTTACAGCGCGATTATAAAGTAATTGTTACTGGTCCAACGACCTTGGCCGCCATCTTAAACAGTTTACAAATGGGCTTCAAAACTTTGGCCATTCAAAAGCGATCTAGTGAAGTCTGGGATGTGTTGGGCGAGGTCAAAAAAGAATTCAGCAATTTTGGGGGCATGATGCAAAAAGCGCAAAAGAACATCCAAACAGGGCTGAGTCAATTGGATGACGTTATGGGTGTGCGTACCCGTGCCATTGAACGAAAATTAAAGGATGTAAGTCGTTTAGATGAGGGCACGCCTAGCCCGCAAATAAAGGCTTCTATGGAGGAGAACTTACTCGATTTTGAACAAAAAACAGACTAAGATGAAACAGTGCTTCTTTATTCTACTCTTTAGTAGCCTTGGCCTCACGGCTCAAAAACAAGCTGAACTAAATGATCTTGCCTCAGAATTTACACGCAAAAGCCTCCCCCTCTTTAAAGAGGTTTTAAGCATTCCTAATGATGCTATTTCTGCTGAATGGATAGAAGAAAATATTGTTTGGACTGAAAAAGCATTTGGTGAACGTGGTTTCTCAACAGAACGTATTCCAACAGCAGGAGCGCCACTGCTTTTAGCTTCACGCTCTTTCCCCAAGGCAAAAAAAACCATTTTGGTCTATTTACAAATGGATGGGCAGCCCGTCGATCCGGCTCGCTGGACACAAGAAGACCCTTATAAGCCCGCACTTAAAAAGCAAAACGAACAAGGAGAATGGGAGGAAATTCCATGGGATAACATCAAAAACTATAAAGACGACTGGCGCATTTTTGCGCGCTCTGCCAGTGATGCAAAGGGACCTGTTGTAATGTTTTTAGCCGCAATAGATGCCCTAGAAAAAATTGGCAAGCAACCCAACTATAACCTTAAAGTCATCTTGGATTATGAAGAAGAAATGGGGTCTCCTAACTTACCTAAAGCTGTTGAAGAAAATAGAATCTTGTTGGCCGCCGACAATCTCGTTATTTTTGACGGCCCCATGCACCGCTTAAACAAGCCTACTTTATCCTTTGGGGCAAGAGGAATTTCAACTGTACAGCTCACTACCTATGGCCCTATTGTCCCACAACATTCTGGGCATTTTGGAAATTATATCCCTAATCCCGCCTTTAAACTGAGTAAAATTTTAGCCTCCCTAAAAGATGATCAAGGAAAGGTCGTTGTCCCTGGTTTTTATGACGGTATTGTTTTGGATGAAAAAACAAAAGCCGTTTTAGCCAATACTCCCCACAACGAAAAAGAATTGCAAGAACTCTTACAAATTGGCGCATTCGATCAGGTTGGCCCCAATTATCAAGAAGCCATTCAATATCCATCATTGAATGTTCGCGGAATGCAATCGGGCTGGATCAATGAAAAAGTACGCACCATCATTCCTGCATGGGCTAGAGCAGAAATAGATGTTCGTTTGGTAAAAGAATCCGATCCCCTGCGTCTCCATCGCTTAATTAAAAAACATATCGAGGGATTGGGGTATCTTGTTTTGGACCGAGAACCAACAAAGGAAGAACGCTTAAGCCATGACAAAATTGCTACCTATACCTACGAGGTTTCCTATCAATCCTTTCGCACCGATGTAAACGCTGAAATAGGTGTTTGGTTAGGGAAAGCGCTCTTGCGCGCCTTTGGAGAAGCCCCTATTCGTGTGAGAATGAGTGGTGGTTCCATCCCCATTTCTCCCTTTGTCAATAGCCTAAACATCCCTGCTGTGGCCGTTCCTACCGTAAACAGAGACAACAACCAACACAGTCCAAATGAAAATTTACGCTTGGGGAACTATCGAGATGGAATAAAAACCATCCTTGCTATTTTGACAGAAAAACGCTAAAAAAGAATAAATCCTAAGGCCAACTCAATAAAATTTTCGTTGGGAAATGAATCGTATTTCTCTTGACCAAAACAGCTTTCTTTTTAAATAAAATATTAAGAAGTGAATTTTTTATACATTTGAGAGTCCCAATCTTGCATAATGCCTATGTTTTGTTATTCTCCATCCCGTTTCCCCTTTTTCTGGGTTATTGTTTTTTCAATCTTTATAACGTTAAATGGCTGTGTCCTCTCTCGTGGTTTAAACCATACAAAACCATTGAATGATATCAGGCAGGAAGCTCAACACGCATTCGTCGGGACAATCAGAAGTGGTTTAATAACTTCTGAAGGAAGGCCTGTAAAAGAAATTAGATCTTATGAAAATCGGCTTGCAAAACAGCTTAAAGAATAATACGCCTCCAAGTACTGCTAATCATAAATTTATTGAGTTTTAGTTATGAAAAATTTTCTATATCTGTCATTATTATTGCTTATCAGTTCTCAACATTTCAAAACTTTTGCTCAAAAAGTAGATGAGGAGAAAATTAGATTATCCTATGATCATATTAAGAAGAAATACCAAGGAATAATTATTGTTTCGGACACAATAGTTAATTTATCTAGTATCGAATTTTCTCATGAAATCTCTAAAAAAATGAAAAAAAAGCACTCTATTGTCTACGATTCATTAAAACGAAAGTCTAAAGATTATAAAGAATTCCAATATCCTATAAGAAAACTTTTAGGTAATTATGAAAAAGATGGAGGGTATCGTTTTTACTTCTCAAAACCGTCAAATAATCAGATGATTATAGAAGTTTTTGATATCCGGAAATGGAAAGAAACCGCTTATAACGTTGATGTTTTTTTTGGTGAATCAGATTTATTTCTTTTGTGCTTTGAAAACAATAAGATTACAGAAGAGTTCAAAATTACACTAAGTTATAACTAACCTAGGGTAATGTGAGGTAATGTTCCAGATTCTGATTTTTTAAAATAAAAATTACATTAAGTCAACAAAACCCTGAACTATGCCTACAACATCAGGGGCTGGCTCACCCAAACCAACTCGCCAACCAATTTGAATCAGGATTTGTTTGCCTTTGGCTTAGGCTATTTGCCCAACGAAAACATTGACCAAATGGAATGGGGGCATAAAGGACAGGACAAACAGCACTATGCCTATGACTATGATGCCCTAAACCGCCTTAAAACCGCCACCCACAGCAGCGGAAACTACAACATGGCCGCCAGCTATGATAAAAACGGAAATATTGAAAACTTAAGCAGAAAGGGTTATCTTGGAGGTAGTTTTGGCAATATGGATGTTTTAGGTTATAACTATACTGGAAGTCAATTAACGGTCATTTTCCAAACTCTGACATTGAATAAAAAACGGTAACGTTCCAAAACCTACATTTTAAAAATATTTTTTAATTTAGGGCAATAAAACCCTGGCTTCCCCAAGTCAAACCCAATAAAAAGAAGTGAACCTACAATAAACAAAGCATGAAAATCAGTCATTTTATAAGCGGCGGCGTTACCGAAGTCGTTCAGGGACTTTTACAAGCCCAAAAGGCGGTTGGGCTTTACGGGGTGGAACTAAAGACCACTGGGGGCGATGCTGGTTTTTCTGAGTTGGATTTTGACCTAGCCGTTACCACCCGTACCAATCAGGACAAGGGAGGAGAGCTAGAGTTGAGTGTTTTGGGGGTAGATTTTAAGCTGGGCAAAAACAAGGATGTAAGCAAAAGCACCGTTAGCCGTATGAAGTTTAGTGTGCAGTTTTCCATTCCACAAGAACAGTTACAAAAAATAGCCCAACAAGAAAAAGATCAAAGCGATCTAGTCTAAAACAAAAGGACTTCTCGAGTCAATTTCATTACAGGTCTTTTGGGTGATTCCTTTAATTGTGTGTTGATCGAGAGAAAAGCCTCTTCATCAACCAAATGGTTTTTTTTCAGGGGCATTATTTTGGCCTTACCTTTGAAGATAACCCTAAACCCTTCGTCATGGCAAGAAAACCCCTTAGTAAACGCTTTAACCGCAAAATCATTGAAGTAGGACAAAGCAGCTTGTGCGTTACCCTTCCCGTAGAGTACCTAGAACTGCTGGGCTGGGAAAAAGGACAAGAAGTCCACATAAGAATCCGAAAAAGACGCAAACAACTGCTGTTGCAAAGAGTGAAGTAAACAGGTTTTGTTATTGCCGTAGTCTTGCTCTGGTGGCCAATCCAAAAACAGTCAAACCAACCTTTTCAATAAATACTTATTTAAATAAGTATGCCTTTGCTTTAAAGAATATTCCCCCCAAAATGGGCTAGAGCCTGCAATAGAGGATTCAAACTTTACATGCGGTGGGGTAAAGAGTGTTATTTTCTTTTCTTAGCAGGGTCTTGATCGGTATTGAAAACCGAAAACACATAAATTTCAGTATCCGTTTGTTCATAGATGATTACATAGGGGAATCGTTTTAAGGAGAGTTCTCGGTACGATGGCTTTCTTTTGATTGAAGCAAGGTCTTAAAATACCCATCAAAATAAGTGTAAAATTCTTTGCCTAAACCATCCCTAGCGGATTCGTACCAATTAATCGCATCATCTATTTCAATTTGAGTCTGTGGATTAATCGTTAGCTTTAGCTTAGAAGTCATACTTCTGCTTCAATTGAACTTTTACTTCGTTCCAATTTAGACCATTCGTGTCGCCATTCGACCATTTGCGACGGCGTTATTCAACAATTTCATACTGTTCTTCGGGCACAGATGAATCGGATTCAGATGTAGACATTGAATCAAAAATACCCTCTAAAGCCACACGTTTAGCGTCATCTTGAATAACAAGATTAAATTGTTCAATAAGTTTACTTCTTAATTCTGCTGTTCCCATAACAAATAATGCTTACCCTAATAAATACACTAAATCATAGCATAAAATTACTGCTTTTAAAAAACGTGACGGTCTCCTTCTCAAACGATTGCTTTTTTTGTACCTTATTGTTCAAATAAATAGCAGTATTCGAGGCAGTGTATCGCAGCTTTCTTTTGAGAAATTTTTGCTTTTCTTGTCTCTTGCAAAAGAACAACCTCAAGAGAAAACCCTCCTTACTGTTTTGACAGAAAAACGCTAAAAAAACAATTTTTACAATGAAAGGCTTTTCTTTTTTTACCCTTTTGTCCCTTTTGGCTTCAGGCCTTTACAGTCAAAGCTACGGCTATAAAAAAGCCACCCACGAACAGGAGGGGAAGGTTTTACCTTACCGGATTTTATTGCCCGAGGGGTATACCATGGATAAAAAGTATCCTCTCCTGCTGTTTTTACATGGGTCAGGAGAGCGAGGCAACGACAATAAACTACAGTTGGTCCACGGAAGTGAATTGTTTTTAGCAGAAGACTTCCGAAAAAAACACCCGGCCATTGTTGTCTTTCCCCAATGCCCTAAAGACGAATATTGGGCAACTGTCATCGACCGACAGGGGCCGTTAAAGTTTGATTTTCCGAAAAAACCGAAAAACAATCCTACCCTAGATCTATTGGAGGGAATGCTTGAATCCATTCTGCTTAATTATGGTGTCGATAAAAATCGTGTTTATATTGGTGGCCTTTCCATGGGAGGCATGGGTACCTTCGAAATGGTTTACCGCAACCCGAAGAGGTTTGCTGCTGCCTTTGCCATTTGTGGTGGTGCTAACCCCAAAATCGCCAGAAAAATCCGTCGGCCTGCATGGCGAATTGATCATGGGGAAGTAGATGATGTGGTCCCTGTTCAGCTTTCCATTCTAATGGCAGATGCCCTAAAGGAACAAAAAGCCAATGTGCAGTTAAGGCTTTACCCAGAGGCAAACCACAACAGTTGGGAAAACGTCTTTGCTGACCCAACATTTCTCCCTTGGCTTTTTTCTCAATCCAACTAAAATGGAACTCATCCGCTGTGACAATTTCAACCTAGGTTTTCAGGCTTTAGTGAAACTGCTGGATGCAGAACTAGCCATTCGGGACGGAAAAGACCATGCGTTTTACCACCAATTCAATGGAATTGATGCACTAAAAAACGTTGTCGTTGTCCTTGAAGGCGGCCTTCCAGTTGCCTGTGGTGCCTTCAAAAAATATTCCGCTACTCAGGCGGAAATCAAACGTATGTTTACCCTTAGTCGTGCACGAAATAAGGGCCTTGCAAAACAAGTCCTTTCCGAACTAGAGCTTTGGGCTGCCGAACTAGGCTATTCGGCTGTGATTTTAGAAAGCGGGAAGGCGCAAGTTGAAGCGCTTGCTTTCTATCCTAAAAACGGCTACACAATCACACCTAATTTCTCTCCCTATATTGGTGTTGAAAATTCGGTTTGCTTCATCAAAGAATTAAAAAAGGGATAAATTAATTTGGTTTATATTATAAACTTGTTTATGTTTGTGGCGAACTTAACCTTTTTAATTATGACAAAAAATGATTTCTCTCCAGAAAAACAACTTCAATTAATTGAAGAAACCATTGCGCAAGCAAAAGAAAACATTGGTAAGCACAGTTTCCCATTTATTTTTTGGGGCTGGTTTGTTAGCCTAACGGCTTTGGTGAACCACCTGCTTTTAACTTTTAGCTCCCTAGGGGGAAAAAGCTATCTCATTTGGCCCATATCGATGGTTTTGGGAGCTGTTTTAATCGTCTTGTACTACCGAAAAACAGAAAAGACCGAACGTCATTTAACCCACCTTGAATACTTTCTTTCTCGCTTATGGATCGTGCTCGGGTTGATTCTTTTAGTGTTCACTGTCGGCATCAACTTCATGGACTTAGATCCGTGGTTTTTCTTCCCATTTATTGCGGGCCTTGGAACGCTTGTGAGTGGTGTTGTATTAAAATTCACGCCACTAACACTGGGCGGAATTGTTCTTCTTGCTTTCCCTTTCTACAGTGCTGCTTTTGGGGACAATTCATTATTGCTTTTATACGCTGCTGTAATTGTTGTTTCCTATTTGATCCCCGGCTACCTCCTCAAACGTCAGTCGGAATGAACAGTTTAGATCCTCTACTCACCTCTCCTTTGCGCCTAGGAGCCATGTCGTTGTTAATCAAAATGAAAAGCTGCTCTTTTGTGCGACTAAAAGAGGAGCTCAATGCCACCCAAGGAAACCTCAGCGTGCAATTGAATAAATTAAAGGAGGCAGAATACATCTGTATTGAAAAACGCTTTAAGGGGAATTACCCTTTGACAGAAGTTAAAATAACACCAATCGGTGTTAGGGCCTTTGCGTCCCATGTTGAAAATTTAAAAAAATACTTACATTTAGAATGAACCAAGCCCCAAACCCTTCATTATGCAATCCTACACTCGTTTTTATATAATCATTCCGCTGTTTTTTTCATTACTCCTTGTTAGAGCACAAAAAACACCCTCTGTTCAAAACAAAATTGACTCCTCTTTTCAAGCCTGTTTTATACAAAAAAGCAGCAGCCCCTTAATTCTCTTAGACAAAAGCCTCCTTGCCAACGAAAGTTTAGAACGTGATTATTGGCGCGCTTATTTGCATTATCATCTTGCTGTTTACCTCAGCGAAACAAATGAAAAAGCACTCGCTGAGGAAATGAATGATCTTGGAATAGATCTTTTGATGCAACGAAAAACCAAATCTTCAGAGGACCTTGCTTTGTTGGCGCTTATGGAGAGTTTTTCCATTTCCTTTAAAAAAGGAGCGGCCTTTTGGATTACTCAACGGGTCAAAAAAAATGCACTAAAAGCATTAGAAAAGGACTCCTTAAACTTACGCGCCTATTTTGTTTTGGGAAGTAACGATTTTTATACCCCTAAACAATTCGGGGGAATGAAAAAAGCTGAACAGTATCTCAAAAAAGCCGTTCTGTTGGGAAAACAAAACAGTAAAACAAACACTAAACCCAATTGGGGACACAGTATGTCATATGAGCTCCTTGTCAAATTATTGCTCAAACAAAATCAACCGCAGAAGGCAATAAAATGGGCCAAGGAAGGGCTGCGTTTATACCCCGATCATTTTCCACTTAAAATGCTGAACGACAGATTGAAAACAAAATAGAGTGTCGTGCTCGATTTCTTCTTATCGAACAAAACCTCTTTTAAAATGATCAAAATAAGGAGTCCCTTTTCACCCTCTTGACGCGCCTCTATGTGGAAATTTGGTTCTTCTTCATTTGGAAATAAAACCCCTCCTTCAATTGTTTCGTTCTTTTCTTGTATTTTAGATAAGACCACTCGTCTAAAGCAAAGACTAAAGCTTATTCAAGGGTAAGTTTTTGTCTTATATGCTCAATAAAATAAAAAATGGTCATTATCTTCACTTATTATACAAGAAAATGGAATTTGTACCTAAAACGGGCATAAAGGGCTTAATTGAAAATTGGCGAAGCGATTTAATTGCTGCGATCAGCGTGGCTCTAATTGCCTTGCCTTTATCGTTAGGGATTGCCTTGGCGGCTGGGGCACCGGCTGTGGCGGGAATTTGGTCTGCTGTTGTAGGGGGAGTGGTAACCACCCTTTACAGAGGAGGTCATGTTTCGGTCAATGGACCCGCAAAAGGGGTAATTGCCGTCATCCTTTTTGGAATTGCCGTGATGGACGATGGTAATGGACAAGCCTTTAACTATGTGCTAGCCGCTATTGTTGTTTCTGGAGGATTACAAACCATTTTGGGCCTTTTAAAATTGGGGCGCTTAGCAGATGTTTTTCACTCTTCTGTCATTCACGGCCTTTTGGCAGCCATCGGAATCATCATTTTTGCAAAACAAATTCACGTTGCTCTTGGAACTCATTCCGATAGCCCAAACATCATTCAAAACCTTGTTGATGCTGTTGTTTTGTTACCACAAGCGAATCCCTTTGTTGTTGTTATTTCGTTTGTGGGGCTTCTCTTGTCGCTCTTTCACTCTAAAATAAGCTTCCGGCTTTTTCAATTTTTCCCTGCACCTATCTGGGTCATTGCTTTTTCAATTCCCTTTGTTTATTTGTTTAATTTCTTTGACCAACACTCTTTAAACTTTCTGGGAAGAACCTATGAAGTAGGCCCTTCCCTATTGCTGGAAATTCCAGATAATTTTACCGATTCTATCTTACATCCCAATTTTGGAAAAATTGGCACCATTGAGTTTTGGACGACTGTCTTTTCTATTCTAATCATTACCAGTATTGAGTCATTGGCCATCGCAAAAGCTGTAGATAAAATTGATCCCTATAAACGCAAAACCGACCTAAATAAAGATTTGACGGGAATTGGTTTGAGCACCATGGCCGCTGGGTTTATTGGAGGCTTGCCAATTATCGCTGTGATCATTCGAAGTACGGTCAATATTCACAATGGGGCCAAAACAAAGTGGTCCAATTTATATCAAGGGGTTTTCCTCTTGATCTTAATTGTTGCTTTAAGTCCAATTATGAAACAAGTCCCTTTGTGTGCTTTTGCCATTTTGCTTGTTTACACAGGATTTAAGTTGGCCTCTCCTGCTGTTTTCAAACTGGTCTACAATCAAGGCCCTGAGCAATTGATCTTCTTTGTTTTCACCATGATTTTAACCCTTTATACCAACCTACTCATTGGGTTGGTTGGTGGCTCCCTTTTGGTTTTAGCAACACATTTGCTTTTGGCCAAAGAGCCCATTGGTCATTTTTTTAAAATGACTTATCGCGCTGGTTCTAGCGTAATTCAAAATCAGGATGGGAGTTATGATTTAAAAATCAAAGGAATTGCCAATTTTCTTGGAATTCTTAAAACAGATAAACTCCTCCGAGAAATTCCTGCTGGGGCAGATGTAAACATCAATTTGTCTGAAACCCGCTTAGTGGGGATGACCTATATGGAATATTTGGTCGACTACTTAAGAATACAAAAAGAATCTGGAGGCAATGTGGTGATTAAAGGCTTGGATTCTCATGTTTCTTATTCTACCCACAACAGAGCATTAAAAATTTCTTTAGACAACGCTGCTCCTAAGCTATCTCCTAGGCAAATTCGCTTACAAAACATTGCCAACGAAAATGACTATTCTTTTAACTACAAGGTAAAATGGGACACCAGTTATCTTAAAAAGTTTCACTTCTTTGAAATTCGCCCAATTGAACGAAAATCAAATTCGCTTGAAGGCACATTTGGGGACATGAATATGTCCTGGGAAGTTTCTGACGTAACCTTTAACGAAGGAGATGCTTTTTCTGCAGAAACCTTCAACACCACCCTAATGGTCTTAAAAATAAATAAAAAGATTCCTGTTTTCGCCATGGAAAAAGAAGGCCTTTTTGAAAAGATTTTCGACCGTGTCATGGCCTTTACTGGCTTTAAAGACATCGATTTTGAAATGTATCCTGACTTTTCTAAACGCTTTCTAATTACGGGGAGAGATGAGGCAGAAATACGAGCGTTTTTCTCAAACGATCTCATTCGCTTTTTTGAAAACCACCAGATATACCATATCGAAAGTAATGGAGAAGCATTAATGCTTTTTAATAAAGTCAAATTAGCACGTACAGATGAAACCATTGCCATGATTGACTATACCAAAGATTTAGCTAAACTTTTAACCTAAAATAATTACCCATGAAAGCTGTTTTACTCCTTTTTTCTTGCCTTTTTTCATTGAGCTGTTTTGCACAACAAACCATTGGTAGCGTAGAACGATTAGACGATGAAATTAATTTTCTTATTGATAAAGACGCTGTTATTGAAATCCTTGCAGAAGGCTTTAGTTGGTCCGAGGGCCCTGTTTGGGTTCCAGAACTCAAGGCTGTGCTCTTTACAGATGTTCCCCAAAATAAAGCCTATCGCTGGGACGAAACCAATGGCCTGCAAACATATTTAGACCCTAGTGGTTATACTGCTTATGCGCCCAACAAAAAAAAGGCGGGTGGGAATGGATTAATTCTAGATCCTGAAGGAAATTTATTGATCGCACAACATGGCGATCGAAGAATTGCCAAAATGAAAGCACCTCTCGAATCAAAAAGCCCCTTTACGACTGTTGTTGATTCCTTTGATGGCAATCGCTTTCATTCCCCCAACGATTTAATCCTCTCCAAAAATGGAGACCTTTATTTTACTGACCCGCCCTATGGTTTAGACGGTGATGATGACCCCCTTCGCGAACTTGATTTCAATGGGGTTTACCGCTATTCGAGCGAGGGCAAGACCGCTCTCCTATACAGCGACTTGAACCGACCAAATGGACTGGCTTTCTCTAAAGATGAATCAATTTTATACGTAGCCAATTCTGACCCCCAACGCAATCTTTGGATGGCCTTTGACCTTGACAATGGACGCTTGTCAAACGAACGGGTTTTCTTTGATGCTACCCACATTAAGCGGCCCGGCTTAGCCGATGGAATGAAAGTACACTCCAAGGGCTATGTGTTTGCAACTGGCCCGGGAGGAGTGCTTATTTTTACGCCTGAGGGTAAACACCTGGGCACTATTTTAACCGAGGTTAGAACAGCCAACTGTGCCTTCGATTCTGAGGAAAAATATTTGTACATGACCTCCCACAACTATCTAACTCGGATAAAGCTAAAATAATGCGATTATACGCCATAGAAACGGGTCATTTCAAGCTAGACGGAGGTGCCATGTTTGGTGTTGTGCCCAAAACCCTTTGGGAAAGAACCAATCCCGCAGACCAAATGAATCGGATCAAAATGGCGGCTCGATCGCTTTTAATTGAAGACGGGAAGCGCCTTATTCTCATTGATACGGGCTTGGGCAACAAGCAAAGCGAAAAGTTTTTTTCGCATTATGCTTTGTGGGGCAATTTTGACCTGAACAGTTCCCTTAAAAAAGCTGGTTTTCATTCTGATGATATCACGGATGTGGTCTTTACTCATCTTCACTTTGACCACTGTGGCGGTGCCATTGTGCGCAATAAAAAGGGATTCTATGAGCCCGCCTTTAAAAACGCGCGTTTCTGGTCCCATAAAGACCATTGGCAGTGGGCAAAAGAACCCAATGTGCGCGAGGCTGCCTCCTTCCTTCATGAAAATATTTTACCCATAGAAGAAAGTGGACAACTAAACTTTGTAGAGAACGCCATGACTGAACTGGGCTTTGATGTTCTTTTAATGGATGGGCACACCGAAAAACAACTGCTTCCTGTTATACAGTACAAAGGAAAAACAATTGTTTTTGCCGCCGATTTGATTCCAACGGCTGGACACCTGCCCGTCCCCTATGTAATGGGGTATGATACCCGCCCGCTTTTAACCCTAAGTGAAAAAAAAGGGTTCTTATCAACCGCGGTTAAAGAGGACTACCTTCTCTTTTTGGAACACGATGCCGAAAACGAATTGATTTCGCTAAAAAACACTGAAAAAGGCGCTCGCCTTGACCAAAGCTTTTCTCTAAACACCTATTTTGGTTCCTGAGAAGTTTCCTATATTTACCCGAAATTGACACCCTTTTTTATATGAAAAAACTCATTATTTCTTTTGTTCTTTTTGCAGCGCCTTTGGTCTCTGCTCAATATTGGCAACAAGCCGTTGACTATACCATTGCTGTAGAATTGGATGCTGAAACGGCACAATACCAAGGAACCGAAACCCTCGTTTACACCAACAACTCCCCAGAAACATTACACAAGGTGTTTTTCCATCAGTATTTCAATGCTTTTAAGCCGGGAAGCGAAATGGCTGTTCGATTAAAGAATGCAGGAGATAAAAACGGTCGTTTTAAGGTTGATCTCGACACACTAACTGCTGCACAACAAGGCTTTTTGAAGGTTTCAAACATGAAACAAGATGGGATGCCCGTTGAGCTTGTTGATAGCGAAACCATTTTAGAGGTAAGTCTTGCAAAGCCATTGGCGCCAGGACAAAGTACCACTTTTACAATGGCATTTGTTGGACAGGTTCCCGACCTTATTCGACGTGCGGGGAAGAACTCACGAGAGGGCATTGCTTTTTCCATGGCACAGTGGTATCCCAAAATGGCCGAATACGACTATGAGGGCTGGAACGCAGACCCGTATACCGGACGAGAATTCCATGGTGTTTGGGGAGATTTTGACGTGAAAATAACACTTGACAAAGCCTTTACCGTTGCGGCAAGTGGCTACCTACAAAACGCGGATGATATTGGAAGAGGCTATTCTGACCGCAAGAAAGCTAAATCCAAAAAAGGTAAAATTACCTGGCATTATATCGCTCCTAACGTACACGATTTTACTTGGGCGGCTGATCCTGATTATATCCACGATACCTATCCTGGTCCCAATGATGTAACCCTTCATTTTTTCTATAAAAACAACCCAGATATTATTGATAATTGGAAAAAACTTCAGCCCCTTACGGCCAAATTGATGGCTTACTTTAATAAGGCTATTGGCCCTTATCCATACAAGCAATATTCTGTCGTTCACGGGGGAGACGGGGGAATGGAATATGCCATGCTAACACTAATTACAGGAAACCGAAAGTTTGGCTCTCTTGTTGGTGTTACTGCACACGAATTGGCCCATTCTTGGTTTCAACATATTTTGGCAACCAACGAGACCAAGCACGAATGGATGGACGAAGGATTTACCTCCTTTATCTCTACTCTTGCAGAAGATGAGATCTTGGAAGAAAACAAAGAATTCCCTTTAGAGGGCTCCTACCGAGGCTATTATGGTTTAGCCACCTCTGGCGTAGAAATGCCTCAAGCGACCAATGCCAACCGTTACAGCCATAACTATGCCTATGAGCGAACTGCTTATAGCAAAGGGGCTGTGTTTTTGGGTCAATTGGGCTATATTATTGGAAAGGAAAAACTGTTTGAAACCCTTAGAACCTATTATGATGAATGGAAATTCAAACACCCACGACCAAATGATTTACGGGTAATTGCTGAACGGGTTTCTGGACTACAATTACAATGGTATTTAACCGATTGGACCCAAACCACCAACACCATTGATTATGCCATTGCAGTTGAAAATGATGCTGAGAACAAGGCTGTTATTCAATTGGAACGCATAGGGCTAATGCCAATGCCCCTTGAAATTTTAGTACAATATAAAAATGGAGAGGCACAATTGCATTATATTCCAATTTCATTGATGCGAGGAGAAAAAGAAAATCCCTATTCGATCGAGTGGAACGTTCATAAAGACTGGGCCTGGGCAAACCCCAAGTATTCATTTAACCTAGATCGTCCATTAACAGAAATAGAAGCTGTGGTCATTGATCCGAGCAACTTGATGGCTGATATCGACAAGTCAAACAACTTCTATGTTGCCCCTGAGAAATAAAAATCGACTGCGGCGACTTAAAAGTAAAGGTGTTATAGATCGCCTTTTTCTTGAAGGAGAAGGCCTGCATAGCAAAAACTTATTTCTTCGAATAATTCAAGATAAGGATTCATCCTTTCTCTATGCGGGCGTATCGGTTTCAAAACGGAATTTTAAAAAAGCCGTTGACCGTAACCGTATTAAACGCCAATTAAGGGTAGCCTTGAAAACAGAATCGGTTTTCGCTTTTACCGGAAGTTTAATGTTGGTTTATAAGGGCAGACAACGACCCAATACCGCTGATTTAATGGAAGAGACATCTCTTTTATTCGCAAAAATAATTCCTGTATAAAGGCAAGAAAATTCCTGCTAAACCCACATTCAGTGGCTATTCCACCAAGATTTTATCGCATTTGATAGGAGCGCTTAATCGAAAAAAAAAGCGTTTATACTGTTAAAATCATTCCGATATGCGGTATGCCATCTTCCAAATAGGCTTCTCCCGTGCTTTCAAAGCCGTGTTGCTCATAAAAAGCTTCAAGATGTGCCTGAGCAGAAATCTTTATCTTTTGTCCAGGATAATTTACCTTGCACTGCTCAATGGAGTAGGCAACCAATGCATGCCCAATTTTTTTTCCTCTTTGTTTAGGTGAACTTACTATTCTTCCTATGGATGCATAATCTGAGTAAGCAATGCCTTTGGGAAAGATCCGGGCGTAAGCCACAATTTCCTTATCAATTGTTCCAATAATGTGTAGCGCTAAAGGGTCTTTACCGTCTACATCTTGGTAAACACAATTTTGTTCCACCACAAAAACCTCTACCCGAAGGGCCAAAACTGCATAAAGTTCTTCGGTGCTTAAGGCGTCAAATTTTTTGTGTTGGAAAACAGGCATTAGACACAAGGAATTTTGTCAATTCGTCCTTGATGACGCCCTCCTTCAAAATCAGTTGTTATATAGGTTTCTACCATGGCAAGTGCCTGTGGAATGGAAAGGTATCGGGCTGGTAGGCTAAGAACATTCGCATTGTTATGCTCTCTGGCAAGAGCAACAATTTCTTTTGTCCAACAAAGCGCAGCTCTTATGTTTTGGTGTTTGTTTGCTGTCATTGCGGCACCATTACCACTTCCGCAAATAATGATTCCTAAATCAACTTTTCCAGCAGAAACGTCTTCTGCTACTGGATGAACAAAGTCAGGGTAATCAACACTGTCTGGACTGTCTGTACCGTGATTCATTACATTGTGTCCTTTCGCCTTAAGAAAAGCAACAATTGCTTCTTTATAATCTACTCCTGCATGATCATTACCAATAGAAAAAGTCATAATTTTTGTTTTTTGTAAAAGTACACAATGCAGATAAGTTTGTGAATAAGAGCCAATCTTAATTAAATAAAATGTTAATAAGTTCTAACAAGCTAGAGGCAGTATATCCTTTCTTTTTCTACCTAGAAAAAAAACGGGAATAAAAAAAAAGAGTTGTTCTTTTTGATACATTTTTTATGAATACAATTCATCGGTTTTATTAACTCCCTTTTTGGTCATAAGCAATAAAAGATACGAGTCTTTTCTATTGTCAACAACTGTTGATAATTGATTGATTTAATTGAAAAAGAAAAGATTAGCTTATTGATAAGAAATTTTTAATGGTTGATAATCTTATAAAATCAATATAACCAAAAGCAAAACAACAAAGTAATACCGCTATTAACAGCCTATTATATCCATCATTTAATTTTAAAATATTAAAAAGAAAAAATGAAATATATAATAGTTGTGAATAAAAGAGAACTCTTTCCAATTTTAATGAATTAGCTTTGTAGAATATATGGGAAAAGGAAAAAATAATAACCGACATATTGAAAAGAAGATACTTTCTTTTTTTCGTGAAAATCCAACCAAAGAATACAACTACAAACAAATAGCTGCAGTTTTATCGATCAAGGACACCAGAGGAAGAAATGATTTGATTAAAATTTTAAATCTGAATGTGGTAAGCAAAGAATTGGTTAGTCCAAGTAAAGGAAAATATAAATTAGCCCAAACAAAAAAACAATACTATCAAGGGCGTTTAGAAGTTACTTCATCGGGGCGTGGTTTCGTTATATGTGAAGAATTGGAGCAGGATATAGCTATACCAAAAAACGCCATCAATAAGGCGTTTAATGGGGACCGTGTAGAAGTTTACTGTTATAAAAGAAAAAGCAACGGTAGTTTAGAAGGCGAGGTTGTCAATATAGTAGAGCGTTCTAAAATTGATTTTGTAGGGGTGCTCAAAATTGAAAAAAGCTATGCTTTTGTTTTAACGCGAAATGCAAGAATGTACACTGATTTTTTTATTGATAAAAAACAGTTGACAGATGAATATAATGACGGCGATAAGGTCTTGGTGCGTTTTTCGGATTGGCCGAAAAAAGCAGAATCACCTTACGGAACACTGATTGAAAATTTTGGCCCTCCTGGAGAAACGGCAACAGAAATGCACGCTATTCTATCGGACTATGGATTGCCATTGCATTTTCCAGAGGAAGTTGAGGCTGCGGCTGCCGTTATAGATCAAAGCATAACGAAAGAAGAAATAAAGAAAAGAAGAGATTTCCGTTCTGTTTTAACCTTTACAATTGACCCAAAAACAGCCAAAGATTTTGATGATGCTCTTTCTTTTCAACAATTGGGAGAAGATCTTTTTGAAGTAGGGATTCATATTGCCGATGTATCACATTATGTTCAGCCAAATAGCCTCCTTGATGAAGAAGCTTTGGCAAGAGCAACATCTGTTTATTTAGTAGATAGAGTTGTTCCTATGTTACCAGAAGTATTGTCCAACGGTGTGTGTTCTTTACGTCCTCATGAAGAAAAATATACCTTTTCTGCTGTCTTTCAGATCAATTCGAAAGCTGAGCTTAAAAACGAATGGTTTGGTAAGACTGTTATTTATTCTGATCATCGTTTTGCTTATGAAGAAGCACAAGACATTATCAGCTCGGGATCGCCAGTAGTAAGCGATGAGCATTCTTTACGAGGAGCTTCTTATAAGGTTGATCAGCCAACATTTGAAGCAATTACAACCCTAGATAAAATTGCCAAGAATCTTCGAAATAAACGAATGAAAAATGGAGCCATTTCTTTTGATCGTGTTGAGGTTGCTTTTAATTTAAAAGAAGATAACACCCCAGAAAGTGTCTTTTTTAAAACCTCAAAAGATGCCAATAAACTAATTGAAGAGTTTATGTTATTGGCCAATAAACAAGTTGCGCGTTTTGCCGGTAAAAGAGAAAAACCATTGCCAATGGTATATCGTGTTCACGATGAACCAGATCCAGATAAATTGAACAACCTACAAATGATTGTGGCAGGTTTTGGTTATAAATTAAACCTAAAAACGAAAAATATCAATCAGTCTATCAATAGTCTTTTGTTGGAAACCCAAGGAAAGCAGGAACAAAACATGATTGATACTTTGACAATTCGTTGTATGAGTAAAGCAGAATATACAACACATAATATTGGGCACTATGGTCTTGCCTTTGATTTTTATTCTCATTTTACTTCACCCATACGCCGTTATCCCGATGTTATGGTACACCGTTTGTTGGAACAACATTTAAATAAGCAGAAAACAGCACCCATTGAAACCATTGAAGAAGCTTGTTCGCATTCTTCTCAAAGAGAACTGTTGGCGACAAAAGCAGAACGTGATTCAATCAAGTTTATGCAAATAAAATTTATGGAAAACCATATTGGCCAAGTTTTTGAAGGGGTAATTTCAGGTGTAACGGATCGAGGATTGTATGTAGAGATAATCGAAAATAAATGTGAAGGAATGGTGCGCATCAAAGACGTGCCAGGAGATTATTATTTTTATGATGAAAAAAACCATTCCTTGGTTGGTGAAAGAACAAATAAAATATATCAATTAGGTGACCTTATCTCCGTTGAAGTGGCAAAGGCCGATTTAATTAAGCGTCATTTAGATTTTACCTTTGCCACAACAGAGGAATAAGCTTATCTTTAAATTAAATATTGGAATCATGAAAAAATCCTTTTTTATTATAGCATTCGTTTTTTTATCTTCTGTCAATGCACAAGAAAAAAAAGTGGCCATTTCTCCTTTCCTAGGCGTAAAGGTGTATTCAGGAATTCATGTTAAACTCATTCCCTCCGACGAAAATAAGATGATCATTTCTGGAGAAAACACGGAGACAGTGGTTTTCACCCTAAAAAAGGATATCTTAAAAATCCGTCATTCCATCGATCAATTATTGAATCCCTCAAATACTTATGTCGAACTTTATTTTACTGAAAACTTAGATGCTATTCACACCTATCAGGGGAGTACCATCGAATCTACAGCTGAAATTAATACAACAAGTATTCAAATTAAAGCGCACGAAGGATCAAAACAAACGCTAACAATCCTAGCTGAAAAGATCGATTCAAATGTAAACTCTGGCGCAACGCTTTCTCTTTCTGGAAAAGCGACAGCACACGAGCTGTCTATTTTAGGTGGAGGAATTTGCGAGGGAGAAAACCTTATAACTGAACAATCGATAGTAAAAGTTCGTGCGGGTGGTGTAGCCTATATTCATGCGACTGAATTGTTTGACGCCACTGTTAGCGTTGGTGGAACGGTTCGTATTTATGGGAAGCCGACGAAGTTGATTAAAAAGAAGTTAATAGGAGGGTCCATTATTGAAATGGATTAGAAAGGAACTGTCTGAAAAGTATAAAGCTGTCATGCTGAATTTCTTTCTGATGTTGAAATGCGTTCTGAAGGACAAAAAAAGACTTCTCAAACAGCCTTACTATTTAGAGGCACCGAGCGGATTCGAACCGCTGTACAAGCTTTTGCAGAGCTCTGCCTAGCCACTCGGCCACGGTGCCATGCTGCAAAAATACAGTTTTTATTTTTTAATTTGACTTTCTTTTTGCTTTTCGTTCAACACTCACAGAACCAACATCTCCACCAATTGGGGGATTAATTTTTGCCACTTCTACTTGTACCGATTGTACTGCTGCATGTTTATTTAAAATTTCATCAATGATCCGCTGTACAACGGTTTCCAGTAATTTTGAACGCTGTTTCATCTCGCGATATACAATGCCATAAATTGCCACATAATCAACCGTGTCTTTGAGATCATCACTTATACAGGAAACAGAAAGGTCTGTTTCTACCTCTACGTGAACAATATAATCGCTTCCAATTTTAGCCTCTTCATCCAAACAACCGTGGTTGGTATGAATTTTTATATCACGCACACGAATAATACCCATAAATTTTTTAAGTAAAGATATAAAGACAGATCAAAAAGCCCTCCTCCCCTTTGCTTTTTAATATCTTTGTCAAAAATAATACATGTCTGAAGAGAAAGCATCATTGCATTTTATTGAGCAAATCATAGAAGATGATTTGTCCAACGGTTTTGATCCATCAAAAATTCGTTTTCGTTTCCCCCCAGAACCGAACGGTTTTTTACACGTCGGGCACCTCAAAGCCATTGCACTTAATTTTAATTTAGGACAACGTTACAACGCACCAGTCAATCTTCGTTTTGACGACACCAATCCGGTGAAAGAAAGTCAAGAGTTTGTTGATGCAATCAAAGAAAATATTGAATGGCTTGGTTTTAGTTGGGATAAAGAATGCTATGCTTCTGATTATTTCCAACAACTTTTCGACTGGGCGTTATATCTTATAAAAGAAGGAAAAGCCTATGTAGACTCGCAAGATTCTGAAACCATGGCGCAACAAAAGGGAACGCCCACCCAGGCAGGAACCAACAGTCCTTTTCGTGATCGCCCAACAGAAGAAAATCTTCTGCTATTCAACGAGATGAAAGAAGGAAAGCACAAAGAAGGAACACATGTCCTCCGTGCTAAAATCGATATGACTTCACCAAATATGCTTTTGCGTGACCCGGTGATGTACCGCATCTTGTTTAAACATCATCAGCGCACTGCAGATAAATGGTGTATTTATCCAATGTATGACTGGACCCATGGAGAATCGGATTATATCGAACAGGTGTCCCATTCGCTTTGTACACTTGAATTTAAACCGCACAGAGATTTATACGAGTGGTTTTTAGATCAACTACCTCCTTCGGACGCTTTACAGCCTTACCAGCGTGAGTTTGCACGTCTAAACCTCTCTTATACTGTTACGAGTAAAAGAAAATTGGCACAGCTGGTTGAAGAAAAGCATGTAGACGGCTGGGATGATCCTCGTATGCCGACAATTTCTGGAATGAGAAGACGGGGCTACCCTCCCAAAGCATTGATTAATTTTGTTAATACGGCGGGCATTTCAAAAAGGGAAAATGTGATCGATGTTTCTCTGCTTGAATTTTGTGTAAGAGAAGAATTGAACAAAACAACGGCCCGCGTAATGGCCGTAGTCAATCCGGTTAAATTGGTCATTACGAATTATCCAGAGGATCAAGAAGAAATGCTTACCGCTATAAACAATCCCGAAGATGAAAGTCAGGGATCCCGTTTACTTCCATTTTCTAAGGAAATTTATATCGAAGGTGAAGATTTTAAAGAGGAAGCCAATCGCAAGTTCTTCCGCCTCACCCTTGGGAAGGAAGTACGCTTAAAAAACGCATATATCATCAAGGGTGAGTCGGTTATAAAGGACGCCGAAGGGAATGTTTTGGAAATACATTGTACCTATGATGCAGACAGCAAAAGTGGATCAGGATCTGAGGCTAGCATGCGTAAAGTCAAAGGAACGATTCATTGGGTAAGTGTCGCTCACGCTTTGGAAGCCACGGTTCATAATTACGATCGGCTGTTTAGCGACGAAAGCCCTGACCAACACAAAGAAAAATCTTTTCTAGATTTTATTAATCCAAATTCATTGTCCAGCCAAAAAGCCATGGTGGAGCCTTCCTTGAGCGATTTAACCATAGGAGAGCGGGTGCAATTTCAGCGATTGGGTTATTATGTTGTGGATAAAACGTCTAGCTCAAATCAGCTTGTTTTTAACAAAACAGTCGGCCTGCGAGACAGTTGGTCTAAGAAGATTTAGTTCCTTCTTCGCCTTTTCTCTTCAAGTTTTGTTCCTTCATTGCTTCGCCAATCTGGTTACTCGCGGTAAACGAAGCGACCATATTGTTTAGCATATCACTCCCCGCTTGAGGAGAGTTGGGAAGTAAAATCAAGTTACTGTTCGTTTCCTCTCCGATAGACTGAAGGGTATCATAGTGTTGTGTAACAACAATCAAGGCAGATGCCTCCTGTGAGTTTATTCCTACATTGTTAAGCACATCGACAGATTCTTCTAGGCCTCGCGCAATTTCACGACGCTGATCGGCAATTCCCTGTCCCTGTAGTCGTTTGCTTTCGGCTTCAGCTTTTGCCTTTTCGACGATCAAAATACGGGCAGCATCCCCCTCATATTGAGCCGCAACCTTTTCGCGTTCTGCAGCATTAATTCTGTTCATGGCTTCTTTTACCTGTGCATCAGGATCAATGTCGGTGACCAATGCCTTAATGATATCATAGCCGTAGTTGATCATTGCATCATTCAATTCTCTCTTTACAGCGTTTGCGATGTCATCTTTTTTCTCAAAGACATCGTCTAATTTCATCTTCGGTACCTCAGCACGAACAACATCAAAGACATAAGATGTTATTTGATCTTGCGGATAGTCCAGCTTGTAAAAAGCATCATAGACTTTTTCGGTAAGGACTTTATATTGCACAGAAACCTTCAATTTTACAAATACATCGTCCTTAGTCTTTGTTTCAACAATAACATCTAGTTGTAAAATTTTTAAACTCATGCGACCAGCAACGCGATCAATTAGAGGGATTTTTATGTGTAGTCCAGATTGACGTATGGCCAAAAAACGACCAAATCGTTCAATAATGGCAGAGGTTTGTTGTTTTACAATGAAAAGGCCGGAAAGGATAAGTAAAACGGCTAAAACAAATAAAATGTAGGTAAAGATGCCCATGGTTGAAAAAATTATAAGGTTATATTTATAAGTCGATCTAATCGTTTTAAAGTTACACTTTTTCCTAGAATTTTAAGCATCTCAAATAGATCTGGTCCAGAAAGACTACCAACGATAGCCACTCGAGTGAGCTGCATAAATGCACCCAACCCTATTCCGTGCTCTTCTCCCTTTTGCACAAAAGCATCTTTTAGATCAATAATTTCATGTATTTCTATGCATGCTTTTATTAATTCTCCCACTTGTCTGACGTCGAATTTACTAATTCGTTTCATGGATTTTGGATCATATTCAACAGGGTCCTTTATAAAGAGTTCTGTTGTCGTTTTAAGGTCGTTAACCAAAACCAGTCGTTCTTTTACAAGTTCAACGATGGCCGCTGTCTTCTCGCCATAAATAGCATTCAATGCCGCTACTTGATCAGGATAGCGTTCAATTATCTGAACAGCACTTAATTTTGCTAGATGCTGTTGGTTGATCCACCTTGCTTTTTCAAAATCAAAACGAGCACCTCCCTTTTGAACATTAGAGACGTCAAATTCATTTTCCATCTCAGACAAAGACATCAATTCTTCTTCTCTTTTAGGGCTCCAGCCCAATTGCGCAATATAATTCAGGTGGGCTTCGGGCAAAAAGCCAGCCTCTCTATAACCAAGGGTATCTTTCCACTCAATCGGAAAGACAGGGTAACCGTTTTTGTCACCATCTCGCTTACTTAATTTCCCTTTACCGGAAGGATTGAGGATCAAGGGCAAGTGCATAAACTTTGGGGAGTCCCATCCAAAAGCCTCATACAAGAGTTGGTGTATTGGCAAGGAAGGCAACCATTCTTCCCCCCGAATGACCGTTGTTATTTTCATTAGATAATCATCTACTACATTCGCAAAATGATAGGTGGGCATGCCGTCTTTTTTCATCAAGATTTTGTCCTCCAATTCGTTGCTATTTACGCGCACACTACCGCGAACCAAATCGCTAGCCATTACATCAACGCCAGGCGCTACCTTCAAACGCACCACAGCATTGCCCTCAAGCACTTTTTCAGCCGTTTCCTTGTCTGAATTCGTGAGACTGTTATCAAAGCGCATTCGATTTTGTGCATTGTACTTAAACCCTCCTTTTTCTTTTTCGTCTTTTTCTCTAGCTTCGGCTAAAGCTTCTCCACGATCAAAAGCATAATAAGCCTTCCCCTTCTCGAGTAAGACCTTTATGTATTTCTGATAAATATCCCCGCGCTCACTCTGACGGTAGGGGCCATATTCTCCTCCTTTTATCGGGTCTTCATCGGGTGAAATATTACACCACGCCAAACTCTCATGGATATACGCCTCGCTGTTTTCAACCTTTCTGTTTAGGTCAGTGTCCTCTACCCTAAGCACAAACACACCCTTGTGTTTGCGTGCATATAAATAGTTAAATAATGCCGTTCGAAGTCCCCCAATGTGTAATGGTCCAGTAGGGCTAGGCGCAAAGCGTACGCGTTCCATGTGATAATTTTTGACAAATATAGTGGGTATTGTCGATTCTTGCATCGTTTAAGTTTGGCTATATTTGCACCATGGACGAACTGATTCAATTTATCGACTTACCCGATTATTCTCCCAAGGATAAAGATCTGGCCGATTGGCTTAGGTCGTGCGCCCTTGTATACAAAGTTCAGATTGAGCAGTTGCAATATTCCTTTGTTTCTGAAGAGAAATTATTGTCGTTGAACAAGACCTATTTGGATCACGACACCGACACTGATATTGTTACCTTTAGTTATGCCCAAGTTCCTTTTGTTGAGGCCGAAATTTATATATCAACTTCCCGATTGGAAGAAAACGCCAAGAAATTTAATCAAACCCTTGAAAATGAGTTGCTTAGACTCTTGTCGCATGGCTTTCTTCATTCCATTGACTATTTAGACGGGGACGAAGACCAAAAAAAGATAATGCGAGAACAAGAGGAGCGATGCATCCAAATGTTTCACGTGAAACACAGCTAATATGTTCGATCAAGTATATGATGTTATTGTTGTAGGTGGAGGTCATGCGGGCGCTGAAGCGGCCGCTGCTGCTGCGAACATGGGGAGCAACACCCTTCTCGTAACCATGAACCTTCAAAATATCGCACAAATGTCCTGCAATCCCGCTATGGGGGGGATCGCAAAAGGTCAAATCATTTGTGAAATTGATGCCATGGGGGGCTATAGCGGCATAGTGTCTGACAAATCAGCCATACAGTACAAGCTTTTAAACCGCTCCAAGGGCCCGGCCATGTGGAGTCCAAGAGTTCAATCCGACCGCATGCTTTTTGCTCAAACCTGGCGAGAGATGTTGGAGCAGACGGCAAAGCTTGATTTTTATCAAGAAATGGTCACAGGCCTTTTGTTTGACGGAGATGCTATCTGTGGGATTGAAACAAGTACAGGCATAAAAATTTATGCAAAAACGGTTGTATTGACTAATGGGACGTTTCTAAACGGCCTCATTCATATTGGGGAGCAAAACTACGGCGGAGGACGTGCAGGAGAAAGCGCTTCGATAGGCCTAACGGCCGCCCTAGAAGCACGCGGATTTGTTTCTGGCCGAATGAAAACAGGGACTCCCCCAAGGGTGGATGGGCGTTCACTTGATTTCTCAAAAATGGAAGAGCAGCCCGGCGATGAGAATCCCGGAAAGTTTTCCTATTCAAAGCTTACCTCTCCTTTAAATAAACAGCGCTCTTGTCATATCACCTACACCAGTATTGCCGTACATGAGAAGTTGCGCACTGGTTTTGATCGCTCGCCTATGTTCAACGGCGCCATTCAAAGTACTGGCCCTCGCTACTGTCCTTCAATAGAAGACAAGATTAATCGTTTTGCGGATAAGGATCGTCATCAAATTTTTGTCGAGCCAGAAGGATGGAATACCATTGAGTACTACATTAATGGATTTTCTACCTCTCTTCCTCAAGACGTACAATATGCCGCTTTAAAAAAGGTGGTTGGTTTTGAACACGTAAAATTCTTCCGTCCAGGCTATGCCATAGAATATGACTATTTCCCACCAACACAACTTTCGCACAGTTTAGAGACCAAACTTGTTCACGGTCTTTTCTTTGCAGGTCAAATTAACGGGACAACAGGCTATGAAGAGGCCGCCGCTCAAGGGATGATGGCTGGAATCAATGCGCACTTATATCATAAAGGAGACGCTCCTTTTATTCTTAAAAGAAACGAGGCCTACATTGGTGTATTGATCGATGACCTAATAACAAAAGGAACCGAAGAGCCCTACCGTATGTTTACCAGCCGTGCTGAATATCGTACGCTTTTGCGTCAAGACAATGCCGATCTTCGTTTGTCTGAACGCTCAAATAAAATTGGCTTAGCAAGTGATGAACGAGTTAAGGCCGTTCTGCAAAAACGAGAAGAAACCGCCTTGTTAAAGAATTTTTATGAAAAAACAAGCATACAGCCCGACGAGGCCAATCCTTTTCTTTCAGCGAAAAAGTCTGCACCAATTCGACAATCGGATAAAATGGCGAAAGTTTATTCTCGACCGAACATTACTTCATCCGAGATGACCTCTGTTCCTAAAGTGGCCCAATTTATCGAAGAACACGCTCTTTCTGCCGAAGTACAGGAACAGGTTGAAATTGAGATTAAATATGCCGGCTATATTGAGAAGGAGAGGCTTAATGCCGACAAGCTAAACCGTCTTGAGGCGGTAAAGATCCCTGCTGATTTTGACTATAACGCCCTAGCGTCGCTCTCCCATGAAGCAAAAGAGAAGCTTGGCAAGATCCAACCAACCACCATCTCCCAAGCCTCTAGAATTAGCGGAATAAAACCGAGCGACATTAGTGTGCTTTTGGTAAAACTTGGGCGATAATGTTTCACGTGGAACCAAACAGCAAAAAACGGCTTTTGGCCTCCCCAAAAGATCATTTAGTCAGTGGGGAGAGCTTTCGGGTGATGCTCGACACAACAACGCAGATTGCTCAAACAAGCCCCTTCCCCTCGCTAGAACAACTACCCGCCTATTATCAACACCAAGCGTACATTTCTCATGGAAATGCCAACCGCTCTGTTGTTGAACGAATGTATGGCTTTGTCCAAGGCCTAATGTTCTGGCAAAAAGGCAAATGGCTCAAGCCCTATTTTAGCAAGGAATCCACTTATTTGGATTATGGCTGCGGGACAGCATCTTTTGTCAATCATCTTAATCGCATAGGGATAGATGCTTATGGTGTTGAACCAAGTAAAAAAGCACGCACTTTTCACAAAGAAACCAAAAAGGTTGTCGCGACCTTAAATGAAATAGAAAAAGAAAGCTTTTCTGTGATAGCTCTTTGGCATGTGTTGGAACATGTCTCTAAACCCGATGAAATTCTACAGCAGTTATCCAACAAGCTTTCGTCCTCAGGGGTGCTGATTCTTGCTCTGCCAAATTTTAATTCCAAAGATGCTCGATTGTACAAAAGTGATTGGGCGGCCTACGATGTCCCAAGGCATCTATGGCACTTCTCTCGTGAAGGAATTGTTGGCTTGGCAGCAAAAGAGGGATTTAAGTGCGTAAAGGTTCGTCCATTGTTTTTCGACGCCTTTTATGTGTGCTATTTATCCGAAAAACAGCGGGGGAGTCGTTTCCCTTTGGTACGCGGCTTTTTTAATGGCATTTACTCTAATTTTCATGCATTACTCAAGGGAGAGTATTCTTCGCTAGTATACTTTTTTGAAAAGGAGGGCTAGTCCTCTTTGGTGTTTAGCAAGCGCGTCAACTGCAAACAAAAATCCGTAAACAGTATCTTCCCATTGGCATTTCGTTCTACACTGTAAATGGATTCTTCAAATAGCCGGATAAGGCTTTGAGCGTTCTTACTGTGAACAAAGGGCGCAAATTTCTCTAGGGAAAATGCATTAAATGAACGATAGGTGACAATTGACGTTGTTTGATATGACAACAAGAGCGCTTGCCGAATAAAATCTAGACCATAATGCAAAAAGGCTTTTTGAAAAGGGCGTCCCATTTGGCCCGCCTTATTTGCCCATTGCATCAAGTCCACACTAATTGATTTATTGCCCCCAGCCCGAAATGCACACCTTAAACACTCAATGAGTAAGCCCTCAATATCTTTGGTTTCATCAGCTTGAAGAACTTGCTGTTTAGCCCAATGAAGGTTACCCCCAGCATTTTGAGCAATTTGATTTGCTTGGTCTTCGTCAACATCTTCTCCCATTAAGGCAGCCTTTATTTCTGCAGGGCGTAAAGGCGGCAGCGATAATATCTGACAACGGGATTTGATGGTCGCCAACAAATTATCTGCATCTTCAACAACCAATAAAAAATAGGTGTTTTTGGGAGGCTCTTCAATAAGTTTTAAAAGCTTATTTGCCGCTTGTATGTTTAGACGTTCTAACCCCCAAAATAGGCAAACCTTATTTTCGCCTAAATAGGCCTTAAGCGATAGTGACTTGAACAATTGTTCGGTTTCCTCAACACCGATATTTCCCTGCTTATTATCGGAACCAATTCGCAACAACCAATCGGTTAAGGATCCATAAAGATCTTCTTTTAAAAAAGCCCGCCAGTCAGGCAAATAATCGGCGCAAAGGGGCTTGTTTTTGACCGAAGCAGAGGTGGTAACAGGGTAAACAAAGTGTAAATCAGGGTGTTGCAGTGCTTTTTCCAGAGAATCGGGTATTTCGGGATAGAGTAGGCGCAGAGCGCAATCAAGCGCAAGAGCAAGCCCACCCCGTCCACCTTGATCTACAAAGCACTGAGAATGAGGAACTTGATCCGCACTAAAGCTGCGTTCTAAGGCTGCTTTTGTGTTGTTTTGCCCAATTGTAAGTGAAAAACCCATATGCGAAGATAGAATATTCCAAGCGGAAATATCTTCTCTAATTTTTATTCAAAAGGAAAAAGGAAATATAGCTACCTTTGGCAAAAAATTTTTAAGCCCATGACAACAGTAGACCAAATTGATTTTAAAAATAAAAAAGCCATCATTCGTGTAGATTTCAACGTTCCTTTAAATGAAGAGAACAGGGTAACAGACCCTACTCGCATTTTGGCGGCCAAGCCAACCATTGATGCTGTTTTGGCGCAAGGAGGGAGTTGTATTTTGATGTCTCACTTAGGTCGTCCTAAAGGGATTACCCCTGGGCTTTCACTTGGGCATATCGTTAAAACAGTAGAAGAGATTTTAGGTGTTTCGGTTCTGTTCGCTCAAGACAGTATTGGAGAGAGTGCTCAAGCGCTGGCAGCACAGCTGAAGCCAGGTGAGGTATTGCTGCTCGAAAATCTTCGCTTCCACGAAGAGGAAACAAAAGGAGACAGTACTTTTGCCAAAGAGTTAGCAAACTTAGCAGACATCTATATTAATGATGCCTTTGGGACAGCCCATCGGGCACACGCTTCCACCACAATTATTGCACAGTTTTTCCCCGACCGTAAAGTGGTTGGAAAACTTTTAGAACAAGAAATTGAGGCAATTGACAAGGTCTTACAAACAGGAGAAAAACCCGTTTTAGCCATTCTAGGCGGATCCAAAGTGTCTTCAAAAATCACCATCATTGAAAATATTTTGGATAAAATTGATCACCTCATTATCGGAGGAGGAATGGCCTATACATTTGTAAAAGCCAAGGGCGGCAGTGTTGGAAATTCAATTTGTGAAGATGATTATCTCGACTTTACCTTAGAATTGATGGAAAAAGCCAAAGCAAAAAACGTACAAATACACCTTCCTGTAGATGTTATTGCCACAACAGATTTTTCCAACGATTCCGAACGTAAAACAATGGATATCAACGAAATACCCAATGGTTGGGAAGGATTAGACGCTGGTCCCAAATCATTGGAAAACTTTAAGCAGGTTGTATTAGAAGCTAAAACAATTCTTTGGAACGGTCCTTTGGGTGTTTTTGAATTTTCCAATTTTGCCAATGGTACGATAGAATTGGGTACGTTTATTGCAGAAAGTACAGCAAAGGGCGCTTTTTCTCTTGTAGGGGGAGGCGACTCTGTTGCAGCCGTAAAGCAATTTGGCTTTGATCACAAGGTTAGTTACGTCTCCACCGGAGGAGGGGCTATGTTGGAAAGCCTAGAAGGAAAAACCTTACCTGGGATCGCTGCCTTAAAAGAATAATTATGAAAGAAAAACTCTTTTTTCTACTTCTCATTGGATTCGTTTCATGCGAGGATGGAAAGCAACAGGCCTATGTGCCAGATTCTAGTGGAAATATAAATAATATTACTGTCGTTATGCAGAAAACTGCCTGGGAAGGGAACCTAGGTAAAATTGTACGAAACGAAATTGCGTCCATATACGAAGGCTTACCCATCGATGAGCCCCGCTTTACTATGCGCTATCTTGAACCAGAGGCATTTACAGGCTTTGGACGACATGGTCGGAATGTGCTATGGTTTATAAAAGATAGTTTAAACTCCTTTCAATTGGCGCAAAATCAATTTGCACGTCCGCAAATTCTTGCACAAGTAAAAGGAGAAGATCAGGAAATAATGGGGGAATACATTAAAGAGAATGCGGCTCTTTTGATTGGGACATTTCAGGAAAATGAGCGCATAGAAAAAATTAGACGAATTGGAAAATCTCGCTCCAAAGACCAAGATTTTCAAACAAAATTTGGCGTATCACTAGCCTATCCAACGGCTTATAAAACGGTTAAAGACACCACCAATTTTTTGTGGCTAGAAAAGCCTGTTCGAAAAGGAACGCTGAACCTCATTGCCTATGCCCTTCCAATGGAACAACTAGAAGGGTTTGATCTAAAAGCGCTTACCTCAATGCGAGATTCAATCGGAGAGCTTTACGTGCCTGGACGTTTGCCAAATTCCCATATGATTACAGAAAAAGCCTATCGTCCATATTTTTATACCACTACTTTGGCAGGTCAGAAAGCCTATTTGACAAAGGGAATGTGGGAGGTGAAAAGAGATTTTATGGCAGGTCCTTTTGTCAATTACATTCTAAAAGACACACTCAACAAAAGAGCCTTCGTAATTGAAGGTTTCGCCTTTGCACCCTCCGTTGCAAAGCGCGATTATATGTTCGAATTGAACAGCATTATTTCAACATTGAAGCTCGAAAGAACAGAAGAGAATTAGTCTTCTTTTTTCGTTTGCTCCTCTTCTTCTTCCTTTGAAGCGTTCTTGAATTCTTTAATTCCGGTGCCTAAGCCGCGCATTAATTCAGGAATTTTACGTCCTCCAAAAAGAAGCAAGACAATCACTAAGATTAGAATGATTTGTTGTGGGCCAATTGCCCCGAAAAAAACCGATGCTTGAATCATAAAGTAGATTTTCAACAAATGTAAACAATATTTTAACGTCCCGAATGTGATTTGAAAGGATAAAGGAAGAATTATTACCAAGAGGATTGTTTATCTTTGCGTGAAATGAAAAAAGAAACCAACAGCCGTAAAAGGATTTGGAAAAAGTTATTGAGCCGATATCGCTTGGTTATCCTCAATGAAGAAACCTTTGAGGAGCAACTCTATTTTCGTTTAACCCGTTTAAACGTGATTATAATATCAACGTTTCTATTTTCCTTGTTGTTTACAGGAACACTACTCCTTATTTCCTATACACCCATAAAAGAATTTATTCCGGGGTATTCCTCCACGAAAATGCGCAAACAAGCAGCCGAAAACGCATTTCGCTTAGACTCCCTTATGTTGGCCTATCGACAATCACAATTACAATTGGGATCCATTCAAAAGGTTTTGACAGGAGACATTGCTTTCGAAGAATTCAAGCAGCAACAATTTGAATTAGACACGCAGGATATCGACATTAAAGAAATTCCAAAACGCAATGTTGATGATTCTATTCTGCGGTCACTTGTTGCACGCGAAGACAAATATTCAGTGGTTAACAACAGCGACAACAAGGTAGACTTTGTCTTATTTCCTCCAGCGAAAGGGAACCTTTCACAAACCTATGACCCTGTTAGCAAACACTTTGCGGTCGACATTGTACTCAACGAAAACGCCCCAGTAAAAGCTGTTGCAGAAGGAACCGTCGTTTTCTCAGAATGGACCGTGGATACGGGTTTTGTTATTATCATTGAACACCCCTATGGCTTACTGACGGCCTATAAGCACAATGCTGCATTGAGCAAAAGTCAAGGAGATACTGTTGTTGCAGGAGAAGTAATTGCTACAGCAGGAAATACAGGCGAATTTTCTACTGGCTATCATTTGCATTTCGAATTATGGAGCGACGGATTTCCAATGAACCCAGAAAATTTTATTGATTTTTCAGAAAATTAAGCATGAAAGAATTCGCGGCTAAACTTTTTGCACGTTATGTTGTTTTTAAAAACAACCAATGGATAAAGAGTCCTATTCGCGCACAAGAAAAAACGCTTAAACAATTAATTAATCAAGCCAAAAAAACGCAGTTTGGCATTGATCACTCTTTTGATCAAATCACAGGATATGAAGCGTTCAAGGAACAGGTCCCTATTCGTGATTACGAAGGAATTCGTCCATATATTGATCAAATTTTAGACGGAAAAGAAGACGTTTTGTGGCCAGGAAAACCCATTTATTTTTCAAAAACGAGTGGGACAACTTCTGGGGCAAAATACATTCCCATCACCAAAGAATCCATGCCGACCCACATACAGGCAGCTAGAGACGCATTGCTAACGTATATTCACACCACAGGTAAAACAGCTTTTATCAATGGAAAGCAAATCTTTCTTCAAGGGAGCCCAACCTTGGGAGAAAAAGCAGGCATCGCTTTGGGTCGCCTTTCAGGAATAGTTGCTCACTATGTGCCGTCTTATTTACAAAAGAACAGAATGCCCAGTTGGGAAACCAATTGCATTGAAGATTGGGAAGAAAAAGTAGAAGCAATTGTCAAAGAAACCCTTCCCGAAGAAATGACCCTAATTGGCGGGATTCCGTCGTGGGTGCAAATGTATTTTGAGAAAATTAATCGTCAAACCAAAAAAAAAGTAAGTGAAGTTTTTCCTAAGTTTTCTTTGTTTGTCTATGGAGGGGTAAATTTCGAGCCCTATCGATCGGTATTTAAAAACCTCATAGGAAAACAAGTGGACACCATTGAATTGTTTCCAGCATCTGAAGGTTTTTTTGCTTATCAAGACCAGCAAAATCAAGAGGGATTATTGCTTTTACTCAACAATGGGATTTTTTATGAATTTATCCCAGTAGATGAATTTGGCAGCAAAAATCCAGCGCGATATTCGCTAGCAGAAGTAAAAGAAGGAATAAATTATGTGTTAATTCTTTCTACAACAGCTGGCCTTTGGGGATACAATATTGGGGACACCGTCAGTTTTGTTTCTACCAAACCATATCGATTGTTAGTAACGGGTCGTGTAAAACATTTTATCTCTGCTTTTGGCGAACATGTTATTGGGAAAGAAGTTGAAACGGCCATGAAAGCAGCAACAGCAGGAACAGCGATTCGAATCAACGAATTCACGGTTGCTCCTCAGGTTGCCCCAAAAGAAGGCTTACCCTATCACGAATGGCTGATTGAGTTTGACGTTGAACCCGATGATTTTCAAACCTTTGCTAAAAATTTAGATGCAGCCATGGAGGCACAAAATGTCTATTATAAAGATCTTATTCAGGGCAATGTTTTGCGTTGTTTGGTCATTACGCCAGTAGTCCGTAATGGTTTTCAGGCCTATATGAAGTCCATTGGAAAGCTGGGAGGACAAAATAAAGTCCCACGGTTGTCCAACGACCGTAAAATTGCAGACGCCTTAATCAACCTTAATTCAAATGGAAAACAATAGGGTATTAATTACGGGAGGCCTCGGTTTTATAGGAGCACACTTTGTCCATCATTACCGTCAAACACATCCCAAGACAGATATAATTGTTTTTGACAAAAACACCTATGCGGCAGACATAGATCGTATCGCAGACTTGATCAATACGGATCACTTCACCTATATTGAGGGAGACATTTCCGACCAAGCAACGCTGAATGGAGTTTTTGAAGAATATCAACCCACACAGCTCATCCATTTTGCGGCAGAATCTCATGTTGACAATTCAATTGCGGGACCACAACTGTTTTTAAAAACAAACGTGGAGGGTACTTTTTATTTACTAGAAGCAGCGCGAAGAACATGGATGCAATCACCACACGAACTTAAAACAGCATTTAAAAACGCGCGCTTTTATCACATTTCTACAGATGAGGTCTTTGGATCCTTGGGGAAAGAAGGGCGTTTTAATGAGCAGTCTAATTATGCCCCCAACAGTCCGTACAGTGCATCAAAGGCCGCGGCAGATCATTGGGTAAGGAGTTATTTTCACACCTATGGATTGCCTACGCTACTATCGCATTGTTCCAACAATTATGGTCCTCATCAGCACAACGAAAAGCTAATCCCAACCATTATTCGAACGGCGCTAAACGGAGAACCCATCCCTCTTTATGGAGATGGGCAAAACGTTCGCGATTGGCTGTATGTCGAAGATCACTGCATCGCCATTGAGCGTATTTTAGCTGAAGGCACTCCCGGACAGGTTTTTTGTATAGGCGGTAAGGCCGAACTCGCCAACCTCGAGATATGTACAGCGATTGTCCAACAATTAGACAAACTACACCCCAAAGAAAACGGAGGATCCTATTCAGAACAAATTAGCTTTGTCAAAGACCGTTTGGGTCACGATTATCGTTATGCTATATCAGCAACAAAAATTAAAAACGAATTAGGCTGGGAACCCAAGTATAGCTTTGAAGATGGTTTGAAAAAAACCATTGTGCATTATCTAGCTAAATACAAGAATCTATCTTAACTTAAGGGCATGAAAGGAATTGTATTGGCTGGCGGTAACGGCACACGTTTGCACCCACTGACACTCTCGGTGAGCAAACAACTCATGCCAATTTATGATAAGCCCATGGTTTATTATCCCCTAAGCACCCTTATTGCTGCTGGGATTCATGAGATATTGATTATTTCAACCCCAGAAGATCTTCCCCTTTTCGAGCGCCTATTGGGCAATGGATCACAATGGGGATGTGCCTTTTCATATGCTGAACAAGCAGAGCCAAAAGGCTTGGCAGAAGCGTTTATTATTGGAGAATCTTTTATTGGAGAATCTTCAGTAGCTCTTGTTTTAGGAGACAACCTCTTTCATGGCGGAAAATTATCGGAGCAATTGTCCGCCTTAAACAAGATAGAGGGAGGACACATTTTTGCCTACCAAGTAAAAGATCCTGAACGCTATGGCGTTGTTGAGTTTGATCAAAGCAATCGAATCCTTTCCATAGAAGAAAAGCCAAAACAACCAAAATCTTCCTTTGTTGTTCCTGGAATTTATTTTTACGATAATACAGTGATCCAAAAAGCAAAAGGCCTTCGTCCTTCCAAACGTGGAGAATTAGAAATCACAGACATTAATAAAAGCTATTTAGCCGAACAAAGGCTGAGCTTAACCCCATTAGATCAGGAATCTGCCTGGCTAGACACAGGTACCCTTGAATCCCTGATGGAGGCGAGTCAATATGTTCAAGCGCTCCAGTCCAGACAGGGAATTTTGGTTGGCTCCCCAGAAGTTGCTGCCTATACCAGCAAAGCGATTTCATTGAAGCAATTGCTGGAAATCGCCAACAAATTTTCCTATACCCCCTATGGAGAAGCAATCAAAAAAGTAGCGAATAGATGATTTTTACAGAAACATCTTTAGCGGGTTGTTGGATCATTGCCCCCAAAATACATGAGGATCAACGGGGCTTGTTTCATGAGACATTTAAAAGAGCCCTTTTTGAAAAATGGGTGGGCCCAGTCGATTTTTTACAAGAAAACGAGGCAACCTCTTCTCAGGGTGTTATCCGAGGGATGCATTTCCAAAAAGGCAAATACGGACAGGCAAAATTAGTTCGGGTGACCCATGGAAGGATTTTTGATGTAGTTATCGATTTACGTCCAGAATCTCCGACCTACAAACAACAGCTAGGAATTGAATTATCGGATCAAAACAAGAAACAGATCTATATTCCTAAAGGCTTTGCACACGGTTACAGTGTGTTGTCAAAAAAAGCAAGTGTAAGTTATAAAATTGATGCGCCATATAGACCAGAAAGCGAAAGAGGGATATCTCCATTGGACCCTTTTTTTTCCATTGATTGGCGAATAGAAAAAGAAAAACAGCTCATTCATGCCCGCGATTTAGAATGGCCACCAATAAAGTAATCATGGCGAAAACCATTCTTGTTACAGGCTCAAACGGTCAGCTGGGAAAAAGTCTTCGCACATTAGCTGAAAATGACGATAAAAACCATTGGGTTTTCAGTTCACGGCAAGACCTTGACATTACCAAAAAAGAAAGCATAGATGCAGCGTTCGCAAAGCACCTCCCTACTCATTGTATCAATTGCGCAGCCTTTACCAATGTGCGTTTAGCAGAAAAACAGCCCGAAAATGCAACAGCAATTAATGTAGACGGCGTTGCAAAATTGATATCGGCTTGTAAGGAACATTCCACTAGCTTGGTACATCTTTCGACCGATTATGTATTTGATGGTCAAAAGGGAAATCCTTATACTGAAGAAGACAAAGTAAACCCGTTAAATGTTTACGGAAAAACAAAGGCGGCAAGCGAAGCCCTTGTGTTGGAGAAAGGTCTTAAAGGCTATGTTGTTCGAACCTCCTGGGTCTATGCCGAAAATCACGGTCAGAACTTTTATCGGTCGATTCTTGCCAAGGCTAGGGCAGGAGAAAGCCTTAGGGTGGTGAATGACCAAACGGGCACGCCAACCTCAACGGTGGAACTAGCTCATTATTTAAGGCGCCTAATACAGCAGGGCCCTCCTTTTGGGGTATATCATTTTGCGGGGAATAAAATTCAAACCTGGTTTTCTTTTGCCAAAGACATTCTTGCGGAACACAAACTAAATGTTGAGCTTACTCCAATTGCAACGCCCAAAGAAGGATTAAAAAGACCGTCTTTTAGTCCACTCATTTCAATAAAACCCTTGAACAATGAACTATAGTGTAATTGTTCCAGCGCACAATGAAGCAGCCTTTTTACCCGGTCTTTTGGAGAGTCTATGCACCCAAGATCACTTGCCCACCGAAGTTGTTTTGGTCAATGATAATTCTACCGATACAACGGAAGAGATCATGCAGGTCTATGCCAAAAAGCACCCCTTTTTACACTATGTTAATCGGACTTCCTCCGCATCACATCAGCCGGGAGCAAAAGTTATTCGTGCTTTTGAACAAGGGTTGGATGCTTTAAAAGAGCCCTATACTGTTTTGGTTAAATTGGATGCAGATCTATTGCTTCCGCCCCATTATTTTTCTACCCTAATGGAATTGTTTCAGCAAGAAAAAGTTGGAATTGCCGGAGGCTTTTGTGTGGAACAAAAGGCGGAAGGTCACTGGGAAGTTAATCATCCAATGCACAAAGACCATGTACGAGGCGCATTTAAGGCCTATCACAGCGATTGTTTCATGGCCATTGGGGGTTTACGACCAAGCATGGGCTGGGACACGGTAGACGAACTTCTGGCCCGTTTTCACGGCTTTTCTGTACGTACCCTGGACCATCTTGAAGTAAAGCATTTACGGCCACTGGGGGAAGGCTATTCAAAGAGTAACGCAAGTGCACAAGGCAAGGCGTTTTATCAAATGCGCTACGGGATGGTATTGAGTTTTTTGGCTGCTCTAAAGAGCGCTCTGCAGAAACGTTCATTGACCTGGCTGTTGGCTTTGGTCTGGGGAACTATAACTGCGGCCATTTCACAAACAGAATTTATGGTTAGTAAAGAAGAAGGGCGCTTTATTCGACGTCATCGTTGGGAACAAATACGTTTTCAGGGTAAAAGCCGCTAAAAAAACAAGTCGCTATTGTCAAGGATGCTTATCTTTGTCACGAAATTTAAATCCATGAATATACTCATTATTGGCGGTGGTGGACGAGAACATACCTTCGCATGGAAATTGGCCCAAAGTCCAAAATGCAATCAATTATTTGTTGCCCCAGGAAATGCAGGGACAGCACAAATTGCTACCAATCTAGCCATTGGGGTGAACGACTTTGTAGGCCTCAAAAGCGCAGTCATTGAAAATAAAATTGAAATGGTTGTGGTAGGCCCAGAAGACCCACTGGTCAACGGAATCCACGATTTCTTTTTAAAGGACGAGGCCTTGAAAAAAGTGATGATTATTGGACCGCGAAAGCAGGCGGCTCAATTGGAAGGAAGCAAAGAATTCGCTAAAGAATTCATGAAATCAAACAATATTCCAACCGCTCAATATGCAAGCTTTACGGCCGCCACTCTGGAAGAAGGGATAACGTTTTTAAGTCAAATGAAGGCCCCCTATGTTTTAAAGGCAGACGGTCTAGCAGCCGGAAAAGGGGTATTAATCCTCAATGACTTGGCAGAGGCGCAAGCTCAATTAAAAGAAATGTTGGTCGACGAGAAATTTGGCGCCGCATCCAAAACGGTTGTCATCGAAGAGTTTTTAGATGGAATAGAACTATCCTGTTTTGTGTTGACTGATGGAAAAAACTTTGTAACCTTCCCAATGGCGAAAGACTATAAGCGCATTGGAGAAGGAGATACAGGCCTTAATACAGGAGGAATGGGAGCCATCTCCCCAGTTCCTTTTGTCACGCCAGAATTTGAAAAAAAAATACACCAACGCATTATCTTGCCAACCATTGCTGGTTTTGAAAAAGCCGATTTACCCTTTCAAGGATTTGTGTTTATTGGACTGATTAAAGTTGGTGAAGATCCCTTTGTTATTGAATACAATGTTCGAATGGGAGATCCAGAAACAGAAGTTGTCCTGCCATTGATAAAAAACGATTTTGTCGATCTATTGTCAGCAACAGCCAAAGGAGAATTGAATAGCCAGAACATTGAAATCGATGAGCGCACTGCAACAACAGTAATGCTGGTGTCTGGCGGCTATCCAGAGGCCTATGCCAAAGGAAAGGAAATTACAGGCTTAAATTCAGGAGCAGCGGCAAGTATTTTATTTCATGCAGGCACGCAGTTAGAGGGGAATAAAGTGATTACCTCAGGTGGAAGAGTGTTGGCAGTAACCTCATTAGCAAGCAATTTCAAAGAGGGCTTAAAACAGTCTTATGCCACCATCGAAAAGATTTCGTTCGAGGGAATGAATTATCGAAAAGACTTAGGCTTCGATTTATAAGAAAGAATGTGCAGAAGGATCTTTGTTTTCCTCACCTTTATCGTCAAAGCTTTTCAATTGATTTATCCAATAAATCAAGGCAGAAAAGCCAATAGCAGCAAATAGGAAGCTCACACCATTTGCTAGCCACCAATTGTTTAACTCAAGTGAAGTTAAAAATTGATAGGGAAGAAAAAGAACCTCTTCAAATAACCAAGCAATTGCTTCAAAAAAATCTTTCATAGTGAGCGTAGTTTTTATTTACCTTGCAAAAGTATGAAAAAACTTAGCAGCAGTAAAGCCGTGAAACTGCAAATTTCGAATAAGTCGTCTTTTGCCAAAATTCTCCATCCATGATCAGCCTTTTTTTCAATAAATCCAAGGTGTCTAGTTATTTGTTCAGCGTGCTAATCGTTATCGCGGTGGTTTATTATCATCTCCGTGAAAACACATCAGAAAATTATTTTATAAACGAAAAAAACGCTGCGGCATTTCTATTGATATTATGTCTTCTGTCAATTGATTGGGCGGTAAAAAAATACTATTGGGCGAATAAAGCCAGCTATCATCTACTGGTATTTTCTTTGGGTGTTTTTGCTTTGCCTATCGAGTTGTTTAATAGCTGGATGGTTGTTTATGCTTTCTTTTTTTGGATTGCCTTTATACAGTTACTCACCATTTCAAGTCAAGGGAAAGAAGTAAAAAGCACCTTTAATGCCGGTTTTTTCCTTTGTTTTGGCAGCCTGTTTTTACCTGTAGGAATTTTTATGTTCCCTTTTATCTGGGTTGTTCTACTGATTCATAGGCTTTTAAATGTTCGTCTTTTTCTTGTTTCTTTATTGCCCTTTGCAAGCATCTACTTGCTGGGGGTTATGATTAATGCCATGTTCCCTAACACATCCTTTTTTCAAGAAATTAATTTCAGTGCCTCTGATTTTGCTTGGGAAGGATTTAGCTCTTTTCGTCAAAACATATGGTGGATAATTCTTCTAGGACTGTTTTTTATTTCCATGATTAAGCATTATTTTTCCTTAGGGGCGAAAAAGGCCAGCTATGGAGCTGGAATAATTAGTTTGTCTTTATTGGCCTTTTTGAGCTTTTTATTTGCCTTGTTGCTCCAGCAGGTTTCGGTGGTTGCTTGGGTTTTATTTTTGATGGTAGTAGCCGCCTCGAGCACACGCTTTTTGGAAGAGATTAAACGGCCATGGTTGAGAGAAGCGATTTTCTTGATCTTTGTTCTCTTGCTTTTGGTTGGAAAAGAAGGCCTTGTTTTATAAAAAAGGAAATTTATCTAAACCTTCGTTTTTTCAAACAAGTTGAAATTACACATCATCATAATTCACGACTAGTGTCGCTGATGTTGGAACCGCTTGACAGGTTAAGACAAGCCCTTCTGCGATTTCCTCGTCGGTTAATATTTGATTGTTTTCCATACGTGCACTTCCTTCAGTTACCTTGGCGATACAACTGCAACATACTCCACCTTGACAGGAATAAGGGACGTCAATTTTTTGTTGAAGGGCAGTATCGAGAATGGTTTTATTTGCCGTTGTTTCTACTGAGTGGGAAACATCGTCTGCAGTAATCGTTAATAGAACAGCATCAGAACTTCCAGTAGCAGCTAGATCAACGGAGGGACTAGAGGTAAACAATTCAAAATGAATTTTTTCAGCATCGACCCCTTTTGCAATCAAGCTGTCTTTTGCTGTATGGATCATGGCTTCTGGGCCACATAAATAGGCCGCATCTGGCTTTTGTTTTCCTTGGTTCAATGCATAAAGAACGGTGGAAGCATCGATGCGTCCAAACAAAGCGTTTGCCTCGTTGCTTTGCGAATAGATCCAGTGAATAGATAGGCGATCGGGATAGGCGCTTTCAAGAGCATTCAGCTCTTTTTTAAACATACTTTCTTCTGGGGATTTATTTCCATAAACCAATTGCACGCTAGTGTTTTCTGTCTTTTCAAGGGCAGATTTAAGAATGGAAAATAATGGCGTAATTCCACTACCAGCAGCAAAAAGCAGGAGATGTTGCTTTTGATCACTGGGCGAAAAAAGAAAGCGCCCTTCTGGAGGAGCAACGAGCAACGAATCACCCACTTTGAGAATATCGTTTGCATAGCTAGAAAATTTTCCGCCTTCAATTTTTTTAATTCCTACAGTAGCTTTGGCTTGGTGAGGAGCAGAAGAAAGTGAATACGATCTGCGAACAGATGCTCCGTTTAGTTGAGCTTCAAGACTTAGATATTGTCCTGATTCAAAAATAAATGTCTCTTTGAGTTCCTCCGGGATTGCGAGTGATATGGCCACAGAGGAAGGGGTTAGGCGTTCAATTTCTTCTACAATTAGACGGTGGTATGCGCTCATTCTTTTTTCGGTAAAAATAGGGATTAACCGAACAATCTCCTCAATTGTAACTATTTTTATATTTTCACGTCAAATAATAAACAAAACAATGAATTTATTTTCACTCCAATGGAAAGAAACATTTCGCGCCCCGCAGTGGGAGGCTAAAGTGACCATTAAAATTCTAATTGGTTTAGTTTCGCTATACCTTATTGGAGCCTTCGTCTTTCTGTCGAGTTTTGTCTACACTATTCTCAATAAAGAAGTATTGGACAGAGAGCCTTTGGAAGTGTTCAATGGAATTCTTTTGCTTATCTTTTTTGTAGAGCTTGTGATTCGATTTTTCCTACAGCAATTGCCAGTAACCAATATACAATCATTGATTTTATTGCCCTTTAAAAAAAGACAAATCATCAACCACGTAATGCTGCGGTCTGTTTTTTCTGCCTACAACCTTTTTCCATTCATCATCTATTTGCCTTTTGCCATCTCCATGTACCGAGACGATTATTTGGGAACCCAAGTTGTTGCTTGGTGGCTTGCCTTGTTGATGACTACTCTGTGCTTAAATTTCCTCCTTTATATTATCAATAAAAACAATGCCTATTTTGTTGTCTTGCTAGGCCTTTTGGCAGGGACAATTGTACTGGATATTTATGCTGAAATCGATTTGGGAAAAATCGTTGGGATTCCTTTTGATGCCGTTGTAAAAAACCCAGAGAACCTTTTAGGCTTTGCCTTACTTCTTGTTGGGATGTATGGTTTACTGTTTCGTTTTTTGAAGAAAGGCTTTTATATGGACGCTGGTTTGGCGCAAAAAAAATCACGTGCACGCGGAGGAGAATTCAAAATGCTGAATTTTTTGGGAGACGATGCCCTGATTTTACGCAATGATTTACGTATGATCGTTCGCAATGTGCGACCTCGTCAAATCGCCTTAATGTCTTTTTTGTTTTTGTTTTATGGTTTGGTGTTTTTTAGTCAAGACATTTATCGTGACATGGAATATGTCATGGTCTTTGCAGGTTTATTTGTAACAGGAGGATTTACCTTGACCTTTGGGAATTATGTGCCGGCCTGGGACAGTAGTTATTATAAATTGCTCATGACGCAAAACATTTCCTATAAAAAATACTTGTTGTCTAAATGGAATTTAATGGTTTTTGTCACGGCCGTTTCTACGGTATTGGCAATTCCATATGTATACTTTGGGTGGGATATTTTAGCCATTATTGTTGCAGGCGCTTTTTTCAATATGGGTCTGGGCACTTGGATTACTCTTTTTGGCGGCTTGTTGAACAAAACCCCCATGAAATTAAATGTAAAAGCAAAGGCCTTTGAGAACACCCAAAGCTTTTCAATAACACAATTTGCCCTAGTTATTCCTAAAATGGTTCTGCCTGTCTTTTTGTACTGGCTACCCAGTTATTTTATTTCCCCTACTGCGGGATTTATCTCTCTTGCTGGTTCAGGAATTTTGGCCATTTTTTTTAAAGACAAATTGGCCAATTGGGTGACAGTATTGTATAAAAAACAGAAACATGAAACCATTGAAGCATTTAACAAATAAAGCATATGATAGCGCTGGAAAATCTTTCTAAAAAATACGATGAAGCAACGGTCTTAAATGTAGCCTCTCTCACAATAAATAAAGGAGAACACTTTGGACTTGTAGGGAACAATGGAGCAGGAAAAACAACGCTTTTTAGCCTTTTGTTGGACCTGATTCGGCCTAGTTCTGGAAAAGTTAGCATTAACACCATTGACGTGTCCAAAAGCGAAGCCTGGAAAAAAGACACAGCCGCTTTTATAGACGATGCCTTCTTGATAGATTACCTCACACCTGAAGAATATTTTGCTTTTGTTGCTCAGTTGCGAAAGGTTCCTACAGACGAGCTGAATTCTTTTTTAGCACAGTTTGAAGAGTTTTTCAACGGTGAAATTTTGGGACAAAAAAAATACTTGCGCGATTTTTCGAAGGGCAATCAAAAAAAGGTTGGTTTAGCAGCCGCTTTTATAGGCAAGCCTGAGGTGGTTATTTTAGACGAGCCCTTTGCTAACCTTGATCCATCTTCTCAAATTCGATTTAAAAAGTTTTTGTCGAATGAAAGTAATTTGGACTGCACCTTATTAATCTCTTCGCATGATTTAAACCATGTGACCGAAGTCTGTGATCGCATTGTTTTGTTGGAAAAAGGAGTTGTTATCAAAGACACACCAAAGAGTGAAGCAACCTTAAAAGAATTAGAAGCATATTTTTCAGGGCAATAACACACTAAAAAGAGCTTTTTTCAGTTATCATATAAACGCTTTTTTTTGAAACGAAAACCTGCCTCTATCGTACTCCCTCTACTGTGGGTCGTTGTTTTTGGATGTTCTACCCAAAAAAACAACTTCATAAATCGAGAGTACCATACATTGAACACCAAATTCAATGTGGTTTTTAATGGAAAAGAAGCGCTTTCTATTGGCAAAGCAATTTTATACCAAAACCTAGAAGAAGACTTTCTCAATATTCTACCAGTAGAGCCCATTCTTTTGGCTGGAGAAGACCAAGAGAAAAAGGCCAGCATTCCAAGTTTTTCCATTGCCGAAGAAAAAGCAGTGAAAGCCATACAAAAGCACTCCATGAACATTGAAGGAGAACAGCGCAATCGACAAATTCAACAAGCCTACTTGCTCCTTGGGAAAGCGCGCTATTATGATCGACGGTTTTTACCCGCGCTCGAAGCCTTTAACTTTTTGCTGGAAGGCTTTGGAAGTCAAGACGCTTTTTATGAAGGAAAACTCTGGCGAGAGAAAACCAATTTACGTTTAAAAAACGACGCCCTTGCTCTGAGAAACTTAAAGCCCTATGCAAATCAAATTCCATTTGGCGAAAAATTATATCCAGAATATAACGCAACAATTGCTCAAGCATACATCAATCTAAAAGAAGAAGATTCTGCACGGGTTTATATTGCTCGGGCAGCCTTGGCTGAAAAAAAGAAAGTAAACAAAGCGCGCTATCGCTATATAGAGGCGCAGTTGTTAGAGCGTGCGCACCTCATAGATAGCGCCCAAATAGCCTACCAATCTATTGTAAAGTGGAAAAGAAAAGCGCCTAGAATTTTTTGGATGCAAGCCAAGTTACAATCCATTCGATTGCGAGCAAAAATAGACAGCATCAGCCCCCTTCCAACCTTAGATCGTTTGGGTAAACTTTTCGAAAATCAACCCTATTTGCACCTTATTCATCAGCAAGAAGCGCGCTATCTTTTGTCCATTGGAAAAGACAGCCTTGCGCTAAAGCAGTATGGCAAATCTTTAAAAAGCGATTATATAGATCCAGCGACACAACGGGCCAATTACAGAGAACTTGCCGACTATAACTTTAGTCAAGGAAATTATGTCAAAACTGGAGCCTATTTGGACAGCCTTGTAGCCCAAATTCCTGAAGAAGGACGATTTAAAAAAACGGTACAACGAGAACGCGAGGGCTTGGATGATGTAATAAAGCTTGAGAAAACCATTCGTACAACCGATAGCATATTGCAGATAACAGCGATGAGCAAAGAAGAGCAACGCAAATTTTTTCAAGCAGGAATTGACCAAAAAAGAGCAAAAGAATTAGCAGCGGTTGCTCAAGAAAAAAAAGGAATATTCAACCTTGGAGGAAAAAGCTCGAACAACTTTTATTTCTATAACGAACGTTTGTTGGTGGGCGGGAAACAAGAATTTCTATCGACCTGGGGAAACCGTCCAAATGTGGACAATTGGAATCGTTTAGGAACGTCTCAATTCCTCACTGAAACCAATGACACACAAGTACAGGGGGAGGAGAAAGAAGAAGTCTTTTTTGTTGAAACGGCAGCCTTTTTTATGGAGCAAGTCCCCACAAGTAAATCCTTGATCGACAGTTTGGATTTGGTTAGAAAACAAGCCTATTTAGATGTTGGTATAATTTATAAAGAAAAATTTGCGAATAAAGCTTTAGCCCTTGATAGACTCGAAAAAGTATTGACCCTTTCCCCAACAGCACGTCAAGAAGAAGCGGCACTTTACCACTGTTTTAAATTGTACGAGAAAGAGAGCCCAAAGCAGGCAGAGGAATACAAGAAAAGATTATTGTCAAACTTTCCGAACTCTGCTTTTACTCAAATCTTAGTAGACCCAGATAATTTTTCATTGGCCGAAAATCAAACCCCCTCTTCCATTTACGCTAAATTATATGAGGCTTTTGCTGATCAAGATTATCAGTGGGTTTTAGATGAAGGCGAAAAGCTTAAGGTTTTTGTCAGTGGGAGTTCTTTAGCCCCAAAAGTTGCCCTGCTTCAAGCCAATGCAAAAGGGAGATTGTTTGGGGAAGAAAAACACAAAGAAGCTCTTGAGGAATTCTTAAAGCAATACCCTAATGCAAATGAGGCTACCGCTGTAAAGACCATATTGTCTCGCATTCAAAAAGAGGTTCAAGAGGAACATAAAAGAATTGCCGTTAAAAGCTATAAGTGGATTTTTGCTATTGCAAAACAAGAAGGAATAAACACCCTTGTAGACGACATGAAAAACGCACTGAAAAATGACCTGAATAGCAACTGGAAAATATCAAGAGACGTATACGATAAAACAACGGATTTTATTGTTGTTCACACGAGCAACCAATACCCCGAACAACAATTTTACTTAAAATTATGGGGAGAAATCCCAAATTTTGACAAAACAACCAATAATTTTGTACTTTTGTCGGCTCAATACGAAGAGATTCAGCGACTTAAAAACTGGGATCTCAATCAATAAAAGCAAAGGATTATGAAAAACAACGAAACCAACGGACAGCCCAACAGAATTGAAAAAAGCACTAAAATCAAGGGAGATATTACCTCTGAAGCAGACTTTAGAATTGACGGAACCTTAGAAGGATCTATTGTTACTTCTGGGAAAGTGGTTATTGGAAAAGATGGCTATATCAATGGTTCAGTGAGTTGTACCTATGCAGATATTGAAGGGAAATTCAACGGGAAGATTGCAGTCAAAGAAAGTCTTTCATTAAAAGCATCTTCAGTTGTTGAAGGAGACGTTGTTATTGGAAAACTTATCGTTGAGTCAGGAGCGACCTTAAACGCTAACTGTTCAATGAAAACCGCTACAGATGTAAAATCCATAGCAGGGAAACATGAAAAAACGGCCTAGTGCTTGGTTGGTTTTTTCCTCCCTCGCTATTCAAATAGGCGTTTTGATGTATGCTGCCGTTGCCTTAGGTCAATATCTTGATCAAAAAAACGCAACAGCAAAACCATGGTGGACCCTTGGCTGCTGTGTCTTTGCTCTACTCATTATTATTCGTCGAATCATTCAACAAACAAAGAAATTATAACACCCTCAATTCGCACAATTTACCTTCCTTTTACAGCACTCTTTGCTTTGGTCTGTGTGCTTCATTCAATCGCTTTATTCCTGCTGGGGTATAGCCTTAAAGAAGCTTATTTCGTTGAGGTTTATCTGGGGAATTTCGCATTAAGCATTCTTTTTTTGTGGGGCTTACTCGCGGCATTCAATCGTTACAGTCACTATGTTGCTTGGCTTTATATGCTATTAAGTGCTGTAAAGTTTCTTCTATTCTTTTTCCTTTTGTGGCCAGTTTTTAAACAAGACGGCGAAGTGACTATTTTAGAAAAAACAAGCTTTCTTGTACCCTATTTTACAGGGCTGTTTTTGGAAACAAGAATCTTAATTTCCAAATTGAATAAAATATAAGGCAGAACTGTTTTTCCTTTTCGTTTAAAGCACTACATTTGCACACGAATTTTAGTTCGAAATGAAGAGGAAATCAACTATTTTAAATCGCGTTAAAAAAAGCGCTGCTGTTCTTGCCCTTCTCTGCTCGGGTGTTGTCTTAGCAGAAACGAAAGAACAAGAGCAGGGCGGTAGCCTCAAAGCTGAAATCAAAGAATATATTGCCCACCACCTGCAAGACTCTTATGGCTTCAGTTTTTTCTCATATACCAACTATCAAGGAGAACATGTTTACATAGGCCTCCCTCTTCCCGTAATTTTATGGGATAATGGATTAAAAGTTTTTTCCTCCTCAAAATTTCACCATGGAGAAACAGTAGCCAATGTTGACGGCAATTATTACGCTCTTCACCACAATAAAATATACAAAACTGATGCTGCGGGAACCATTAATTATGATGAGCAACAGCATGCAACAAACAGTAAACCACTAGACTTATCGATCACCAAAAGCGTGGTGAGCATGATGTTTGTGTTTTTGATCATGTTTTTTCTTTTTAAAAACTTGGCCGATTCTTACGCTAAAAATGGTGGAATTGCAGCGGGCGTTGGGCGCTTTTTCGAACCCATCGTTTTATATGTAAGAGATGATATTGCCCGACCGAATATTGGGGAGAAAAAGTACAAAAAGTACATGAGCTTTTTGTTGACCATCTTTTTCTTCATCTGGTTTTTAAATATTTTAGGTCTAACCCCTCTTGGTGTAAATGTTACAGGAAACATTGCTGTTACCTTTGGCCTTGCACTTTTAACTTTTTTAATCACCAATTTTACAGGAACAAAAGATTACTGGTTACACATTTTTGATCCCCTTGGAAGTACAATGGCTTGGTATGCTAAGGTTCCATTATACGTTATTTTAATTCCTATTGAAGTGTTGGGAATTTTTATCAAACCCTTCTCACTCTTAATTCGACTGTATGCAAACATGCAGGCAGGGCACATTGTATTAATGAGCTTAATAGGATTAATGTTTATATTTAAAAGCTGGCTAGGAAGCCCATTGTCCTTTGGACTTGCTTTCGCCATTTCTTTGATTGAAGTTTTAGTTGCCTTATTACAGGCGTATATATTTACGATGCTTTCTGCACTATACTTTGGCTTTGCTGCCGAAGAGCACGAGCATCATTAACCAAACACTACTCAATTGAGTATTGAAAATGATTGTTTAATTTAAATTACACACTATGGAAATTCCAGTAATGGTAGGAGCAGGTTTAGTCGTAATTGGTGTTGGAATGGGGATCGGTCGTATCGGTGGATCTGCCATGGACGCTATTGCACGTCAACCTGAGGCTTACGGTAAAATTCAAACAGCTATGTTAATCGCAGCTGCATTGATTGAAGGAATTGGTTTTGCTGCCCTTTTTGCAGTGAGCTAAATCATTTTTTAAATAAAGCTGCACGCGGTTGGCGGCAGCTTTATTTTTCTTAATTGAACACATTTAAATGATATGGAAAAATTAGTAGAAGAATTTTCGTTTGGACTCTTTTTTTGGCAAACCTTACTTTTTGTGGGGTTACTCTTGTTGATGGCCAAATATGCATGGAAACCAATCCTTACTGCAGTTGAAGAGCGTGAAAACACCATAAAAGATTCTTTAGAAGCCGCCGACAAAGCAAAGACGGATATGGAAGCCATTCAGGCGGACAACAAGAGAATCTTGAAAGAAGCTCGTGCCGAACGCGATGCTTTATTGGCTGAAGCCAAGAAGGCAAGTACTCAGATGATAAATGAAGCAAAAGACGCCGCCAAAACAGAAGCGGATAAAATTGCAGCAGCAGCACAAGAGGCTATTTTACAGGAAAAAAATGCCGCCATTAATGACATAAAAAATCAAATGGCAAGTCTTTCAATCGAGATTGCACAAAAAATTGTACAAGGTGAATTGTCTGACCAAAAGAAACAAGAACAATTGGTTGAAAAACTAGTTAAGGAGATAGAGATTAATTAAGCAATGAGAAACACCCGCGCAGCATTACGTTATGCCAAGGCAGCCCTTAGCATTTCTTTGGAACAAAGCAAAGAAGAGGTTTTGGCGCAAGACATGGAACACATTGTGTCTGTATTTGCGGAAAACAAAGCATTGGGCCAACTCCTAGAAAACCCTGTTATTACCAACTCAGTCAAGCAAGACAGTTTGCAGCAAGTGTTTGCTTCTTTAAGCCCAATATCCAGCAAAGTAATTGCATTACTCGTGACCAATAATCGCATCGATTTATTGGATCAAGTAGCTCTTGCTTATCTAGATCTATTAAAAGAACACCAAGGAAAGGAAACAGCAATAGTGACCTCTGCTGTGGCACTAACTCCTGCTTTGGAAAAAATAATCTTAGCCAAAGCAAGTCAGTTGTCTACGGCTGAGATCACTTTAGAAAACACCATTGATCCATCCATTATTGGAGGCTTTATTTTACGCATTGGCGACTTGCAATACAACGCAAGTGTTGCCCATCAATTGGATCAATTGAAAAGAGAATTTACACAAACGAATTATAGCGCATAAAGAAAAAACTATGGCAGCAATCAAACCCGCTGAAGTTTCAGCAATCTTAAAAAACCAACTCGCAGGAACAGACACCTCTTCTTCCTTAGATGAAGTAGGAACTGTATTGGAAGTAGGAGACGGAATCGCCCGAGTGTATGGGTTGTCTAATGCTCAATACGGTGAATTGGTTCGTTTTGACTCAGGCCTCGAGGGCATGGTCTTAAACTTAGAGGAAGACAACGTAGGGGTGGTACTTTTAGGGCCATCGAAAGAAATTATAGAAGGGGATACGGTAAAACGCACCAATACCATTGCCTCTATCAAAGTTGGTGAAGGCATTGTTGGACGTGTTGTAGATACGCTAGGAAACACCATCGACGGGAAAGGGCCTATAGAAGGCGAGCTTTTCGAAATGCCCTTGGAGCGTAAAGCGCCAGGTGTAATTTACCGTCAGCCAGTAAACGAGCCTATGCAAACCGGAATCAAGTCAATTGACGCAATGATTCCAGTTGGAAGAGGACAACGTGAATTGGTGATTGGTGACCGTCAAACAGGAAAAACAACCGTTTGTATTGACACTATTCTAAATCAAAAAGAATTTTATGATGCGGGGGAGCCCGTTTATTGTATCTATGTTGCTATTGGACAAAAAGCATCTACAGTTGCTGGAATTGCAAAGGTATTGGAAGATAAAGGTGCACTGGCTTACACAACAATTGTAGCAGCAAATGCTTCAGACCCTGCACCAATGCAAGTATATGCCCCTATGGCAGGAGCTGCCATTGGCGAATACTTTAGAGATACAGGTCGTCCTGCATTAATCATTTATGATGATTTATCCAAGCAAGCAGTTGCTTACCGTGAGGTGTCATTGTTATTGCGTCGCCCACCAGGACGTGAAGCATATCCTGGAGATGTCTTTTACTTACACTCCCGTTTATTGGAGCGCGCCGCCAAGGTAATTGCAGATGATACCATTGCAAAAGGAATGAACGATCTACCAGCAGCTTTAAAAGACAAAGTAAAAGGAGGGGGATCATTGACAGCGCTTCCGATCATCGAAACCCAAGCCGGAGACGTATCTGCCTATATTCCAACCAATGTGATTTCGATTACGGATGGACAGATCTTTTTGGAGTCCGATTTATTCAACTCTGGAGTTCGCCCTGCCATTAACGTAGGTATTTCTGTATCACGTGTAGGGGGATCAGCACAGATCAAATCCATGAAAAAAGTATCAGGGACATTAAAATTAGATCAAGCTCAATTCCGCGAATTGGAAGCCTTTGCTAAATTTGGGTCTGATTTGGATGCCGCGACGCTTAATGTCATTGAAAAAGGGCGCCGTAACGTAGAAATACTAAAACAAGCACAGAACGACCCCTATACGGTAGAAGATCAAACAGCGATCATCTATGCAGGCTCTAAAAACTTGTTGCGTAACGTTCCTGTTAATCAAGTGAAGGCCTTTGAAAAAGCGTTTTTAGCAGAATTAAATGAAAAACACCGCGATGTTTTGGATACCATCAAAACGGGGAAATTAACCGACGATGTGTTTGATACATTGAACGCTGTGGCCAAAAGCACATCAGCACAATTTGAATAGACCGTTATGGCGAACTTAAAAGAAATACGGAATCGGATTGCATCGGTCTCTTCGACCATGCAAATTACTTC